>MDSY01005969.1_pt1 | contig 10659 bp, 8 predicted proteins | sample 811131 | NCBI WGS metagenome assembly MDSY01 (sample SAMN05326643, study PRJNA326480) | marine metagenome | isolation source: seawater | place: Atlantic Ocean: South West | collected 2010
AGATCAAGGTAAACCCTATTTAGTTGGAGATCTATGGAAACAAGATGATCTAGCAAACACTCTAGAAAGAATTCAGTCTGATGGCAAAGAAGGTTTTTATGGTGGTAGAACTGCAGAGTTAATAGCTAATTTTATGACTGCTAATGATGGTCTTATCACACTTGAAGATCTAAAAAAATATGAAGCAGTTGAACGGAAACCAATTAAAAATAACTATCGTGATTATGAAATTATCAGCATGCCACCACCAAGTTCTGGTGGAGTAATTATATCTGAAATGCTAAATATTCTGGAACAGTATGATCTTAACCAAATTGGTCACAACTCAGCTCAATATCTACATATTTTAACCGAGACAATGCGTCGTGGTTATGCGGATCGAGCAAACTATCTTGGTGACCCTGACTTCAATAAGAATATGCCTCTTGAACGTTTAACATCAAAAGAACATGCAATTAACTTACAAAAAACCATTGATTTGAATACAAAATCGGAAAGTGATCCAGCGTTATTTGCAGAAGTATACGAAAGTGATGAAACTACACATTTTTCAGTGGTAGATAAAGAGGGAAATATGGTCTCCCTGACATATACATTAGAATTTGGTTATGGATCACATATCGTGGTTGAAGGAGCAGGCTTCCTGTTGAACAATGAAATGGGTGACTTTAATGAACAGCCTGGAGTGACCAATATAAGGGGAGAAATTGGTACCCCTCCGAACCAGATAAGACCAGAACAAAGAATGTTATCCAGTATGACCCCAACAATTGTAGCAAAAGATGGAATCCCAGTTTTCGCTACTGGTAGCCCGGGTGGAAAAACCATTATTAATACCACCATGCAAACCATCCTTAATTTTGTTGATCATGGAATGACTATTGCAGAAGCTATTGAGGCGCCTAGAATTCATCATCAATGGCTTCCTGACATTACGACCTTTGAGAAACTTGGAATCTCAGCTGATACGCAAGCCATCTATGAGTCTTATGGGCATAAAGTTCGCTCAAGAAACTCAATAGGAACTGCGATGGGAGTCCATCGTGACGCTGAAACTGGTGTAGTTTCTGGGGCTGCTGACTCTCGTGCTGAGGACGGTGGGGCAGCAGTTTACTAAAAAATTATTATGATTGCTGTAATATGGGCCTTACATTCAAAAAGTCTGTATTGGCTTCATAGGCCATCGCAAATTCAATTAATTTAGCATCCTCTCCCATACGGCCAATAAACTGCATGCCCATAGGTCTTCCCTGGCTATCAAAGCCCGCTGGTAAATTAATTACTGGAAGTCCAGCTAATGTGCCACCAATTACCACTTCCATCCAACGATGATAAGTATCCATTTTTACCCCATTAATGGACTTTGGCCAATGCAGATCTACTGAAAAAGGGAATACTTGTGCTGAGGGTAAGGCAAGAAAATCATAATTTTTCAATAAACTAAATAATGATTCATACCACAAAGTCCGAGCAATTCCTGCCTGATGGAGTTGATCTGCGGTGACCTGATAGGCTCCTTCCACCTCCCAAATCAATTCAGGCTTGAGTAATTTTCTAGTTTCTAAATCTTCGTAATAATCTTTAGCCCATAAACAATCCCAGTGCCTCAAGGTCAACCAAGTTTGCCATAATCTATTCATATCATAATTAGGGGAACAAGATTCTGTAATAAGACCAGTATGTCCAATATCTTCCAGAGCTTTCTCACAAAGCTTCAATAGACCATTTTCAGTGGGTAAGTAACCCTCATAATCTCCCATCCAACCTATCTTGACGTTATTTAATGATGCTGGCTTAAGTTCTTCATATTTTGGTAATCGCTCCATTAAGGTCAGAGGTAATCTCTTGTCTGGACCAGACATAATCGATAGTAACCTCATCATATCTTCAACATTTCTTCCCATTGGTCCATCGGTCGATAATTGTTGATAAAAATTATCATAGCCCGAAAAATAACTGGGAACACGCCAGCGACTTGGACGAAAACCAATCACATTATTAAAAGCAGCTGGATTCCGCAATGAACCCATCATGTCACTACCATCTGCAACAGGTAGCATGTGCGTAGCAAGGCCTACAGCAGCTCCCCCACTACTTCCACCTGCCGTAAGAGACGGGTTATAAGCATTGCGTGTCGCACCAAATACCTTATTATAGGTTTGCGAGCCGTAACCAAATTCAGGAACATTAGTCTTTCCAATAAAAATGGCTCCTGCCGCCCTAAGCCGAGAAACAAATAAATTATCTTTAGTTCCTCTAGTACCAGCTAAAATTGGAGAACCCTCACTGGTAGGGAGATCTTTTGAATAGGCCAAATCTTTAATGGCATGAGGCATTCCATGCATCCAACCTCGATACATATCCTTTGATAATTCAATATCCGCAGTGCGCGCTTGATTTATTAAAATTTCTTCATTTGGCATGCTAACAATAGCATTATAAAGTGGATTAACTGCCGCTATTTTGGCCAAATAGGCATGCATAACTTCTTCACAACTAACTTTCTTGGCAAGAATCATTGCAGATAATTCAGAGGCACTGAAATCGGTAATCATAGATGATGATTTTCCTATTCCTTTGAGTGGCAAACTCATCAATAAAGCAGATGAACTGAATGCCTTAAGCGCCTCTCGACGAGAGATATAATTTATTTCTTTGATTAAATATTCCCCTAAATCATGAAACCAATGCACGAACAATTAAAAATAATACAGAAGGTGCGAGCAAACAACCAACACCAGTATAGAATGTAGCAGTCATTGCTCCATAAGGAACCAGCTTTGGATCAGTAGCAGCTAATCCGCCTGCTACTCCACTCGTGGTGCCCATCAAACCTCCAAAGATCATAGCCGATTCTGCGTTATTCAATTTTATGTATGGTGCTACAAATGGAGTGACAATCATAACCAAAATTGATTTTATTAAACCAACTGCAACACTAAGAGCTATGACTTCAGTACTCGCGGATAGAGCCGTTCCAGTTACAGGCCCAACAATATAAGTGGCAGCTCCAGCACCAATAGTGGTAATTGAGATCGCATCATTATAGCCAAACATAACGGCAACAATGGCACCGATAAAAAAAGAAAGTGCCACACCAAAGACAACCGAAATAGCACCAATTAATCCTGCATTTTTTAGATGTTTTAAGTCGACTCCAAATGCCGTGGCAACTATGGCAAAATCACGAAACATAGCTCCACCTAGAATACCTATGCCAGTAAAAATTGGAATATCAGCTAGGCCTTTATCACCGCCAGTTAGATGCCCTCCGAAGTAAGCCATTAACAAACCCAAAGCAATAGCAATCGCTGAGCCATGCAAGTATCCATTTGTCAGATTGGTTGAGATCCAATAAGAAATTGCTGTAACCAAACCTACAAAAAAGAAGGCTGTTATAATTGCATTATTAGTCAATGCATTAGATAAAGTATCAAGAATCATCACTTCAATTCCTCTTTATCAACTTATACAAAACTGGGATCATCATAAAACTGATAATTACTGTGAGCACCCCGGCAATAAGGGCCATCCAGCCACCTGAAATGGCAGCAAGGACATTTTGTTTGGCTGCCATTGCAACCACGATTGGAATGTACATGGCACTCCAAAAATTTACGCCAGATTTTGTTAGTAAATTAATTTCAAAAAAACTATTTTTTATATTTGCCATAAAAATTAGCAATAGCATTGCAATACCGATACCACCTACATTAGCATCTACTCCAATTAATTGGCCCAATAGGTCGCCTAAAAAAATTCCGGTCAGCATACAAAAAGCCAATAAAGCAACTCCATAAACTACCATTGATACACTCCAAATTATGCTTACTAGAAATTATTGTTTATTATTTATATATTGTTTTAACATTTATCTTTACATAGGAAAAGAATGACATTAAAAAACTGCAACCTTTTTTCTCACTTTGATGACTCTCTGAAGAAAACAGATAATAAACCGATATTAATTCTTGATAATGGAACAACGTATGATTATGAAGTCATAAAAAATAAATCTGCTCAAATTGCCTCCTTATTAATCAATCTAAAGGTATCTCCTGGAGAGAGAATTTCTATTCAGATAGAAAAAAGTCCAGAATCTCTTTTTCTATATCTTGCATGCTTAAGAGCAGGCCTTATTTATCATCCACTAAACCCAGGTTACACTGAAAGTGAATTAGAATTCTTCATAAGTGACGCTGAACCAACTGTAATTATCTGCGATCCAAAAAACCTCTCAGTGTTTGAAAAATTAGCCAAAAAAAATAATATTAATCATGTCTTTACACTTGACCAAGACGGGCAAGGTACATTAACTAAGTCATCAGAGTCAGAAAAAAAGATATTTCAAAGCTACATTACGCCCAAAGATCATGTAGCGGCGCTTCTCTATTCTTCTGGAACTACTGGCAGACCCAAAGGGATCATGCTCACCCATCAAAACTTAATAAGTAACACTCAAACATTAGTCGATAGTTGGCAATTTACAGAACGAGATACATTATTACATGCCTTGCCTATCTTTCATGTGCATGGTCTATTTGTAGCTATAGGATGTGCATTATTAAGCGGTGCGAGCATGTATTGGTTACCAAAATTTGATGTAGCAAGAATTCTTCGAAATTTGAGTCAATGTACAGCACTTATGGGAGTTCCCACTTATTACACAAGATTGCTAGCAACAAATAATATCACGCATAAAAATTGTAAAAATATGCGTATATTTATCTCTGGATCAGCACCTCTATTGGAAGAAACATTTCATGATTTTGCAACTAAAACAGGGCATGAAATTTTAGAGCGCTATGGCATGACAGAAACTAATATGAATACCTCTAACCCAATCAAAGGTAAACGAAAGCCCGGTACGGTAGGACCTCCACTTCCAGGTGTTGAAGTTCGCATCATGGATGATGAGGGGCAAGGTTTAGAAAAAGATATGATTGGTAATCTTCAAGTAAAAGGTCCCAATGTATTTAAGGGTTATTGGAAAATGTCTGAAAAAACTGCAGAAGATTTTACTAATGATGGTTACTTCAAAACAGGTGATAAAGCGAAGATTGATATAGACGGCTATGTTTCAATTGTAGGTCGATCAAAAGATATGATTATCTCTGGAGGACTCAATGTCTATCCAAAAGAAGTAGAATTAATTATAGATGATATTGATGGCGTCTTGGAATCTGCAGTGATAGGTATACAGCATCGAGATCTTGGTGAAGGTGTAGTTGCTATCGTAATCGAATCTGGATCTATTAAGGTTAAAGAAGAAGACATCATCAAACTATGCAAACAACAACTCGCTGGTTACAAAATACCAAAGAAAATTATCCTTGCTAAGGCACTTCCAAGAAACTCAATGGCAAAAGTACAAAAAAATATATTGCGTGAAAATTACAAAGATTTATTTATTTAGGTGCAAATTTATCACCAAAAAAATCATCTGCATTCCAGGTTGGTTTTTGCTCATCATTTGCAACTATAAGACCTAACAACAACCCAGTTCGAGCAAAACGTTCAGTACCTTCATTGCTAAATGGTAAATTTAAATCATCCGTCGGCTGGTGGTAGTGGTTTTTTAAAAAATTATCTAATTCTTTACCGCCATCTATATTTGGGTCTGAAGAGATAGTTCCTGCCTTAAGAGCTAGTGCTGGGATTCCTTCTTTAACAAAAGAGAATTGATCTGATCTAACGAATCGAACTTCTTCGGGAAGAGGGTCAGGCGTAAATTGAATTCCTATATATTGAGTGGCCGTCTCCATAGCTCCATAGAGTGAACTATGCTCCGCCCCAAAAGCATGTATATCAGCCACAGGAAAGCCAAGATAAGGCATATCGATATTTATATTAGCAACAAGACTTTCAATTGGAACTGTGGGGTTTTTCACAAAATAAGATGAGCCTTGCAATCCTTTTTCCTCAGCTGTTAGTGCGGCAAAAATAATGGAGCGTCTTGGCGGTTGATCCATAGAGAGAATACTGCTGGCTATTTCTATGATAGAACCTATGCCCGCAGCATTATCATAAGCCCCATTGTGAATATGATCATTGCCCTTGCCAGTTCTAATACCAATATGATCGAGATGTGCTGTGTAAATTACATATTGGCTGCGAAGAATAGGATCTGACCCTTCGATAAATCCAATAATATTAGAAGATAAAACCTCTCTTTGGTTGGATGAACGCTCTAGAGTAGCAGTAACTCCCATATCAAAACTATTGTTCAAACCTTCAGCATGATGATTGAAAATTTGGTCTAAATCATGCCCAGATAATTCAAATAGCTTTTTTGCTCCAGCTTGGCTAATAGTCGCACTTCCTTGCAATTGGGTATAGCCATTATAAGGTTCATTATCTTGGTTTAGCCAACGCATCCCCGGTGACCCCACTCCGGGTAAATATCTTTCCCAGGGCCTTCTCTTTTGATCCACAGGCGTTCTTAAAGAAATTATCCCAGAAGCCCCTTGAGCAATAGCAATTTCTGCTTTGGTTCTACCAGAAGAATAAAATGCACGCTGATCAGTGTTAAAGTTTGGTGGTGCACCACTTAGTACCACCAAAATTTTATCCTTAACATTTATTCCCTTATAATCATCATGATTATATTCTGGAGCGATAATTCCATAACCAACAAATACCAATGGTGCAGTAATTTTCTCACTGACATTACCAAAACCACCAGAACGGATATAATCATCCTTAAAGATAAAATCAACGGCTTGGTCATCATTATAAATCCTCATGACAGTTGATTCAGTATCAAGCCTTGACTCAATAAAACGTATTGGCTGCTCGAAACTACTATCACTTCCAAGAGGCTTAAGCCCAAGATCACTAAAATTTTGAATGAGATATTGGGCTGCTTTGTCATAATTTTCAGTCCCTGCCTCACGGCCAAGCATCTCATCACTGGCTAAAACCTCCATATGTTTTCGCACATTCTCGCCTTTAAGTTCTCCTACCACAAAATCAATGGTATTAACCAAATTAGAGTCATCTGTATTAGAGCTTGTGCACGCAATGATGGTTGTAAAAAATAAACCAATAATAAATTTTTTGAACATAATTTTTCCTTAGCTTTTGCTCTTAATTAACCAACAATATATATTTGTTGATCATTAAATATCAATTAAACTATTAAATTAATTAGTCAATAAAGGTTATTTGATGAACAAAAAAAGTAATTTATTGTATTTGTCATAAGCTATGGAAAAAAAATCAATCATATTGATACCAATAAACTTTCGTCCTATGTAGAGTAGATTGATGAAAGTTATTCACACAAATAAACAACTAATTCATGCGCCTGAACAATTCATGGTGACCGGAAAATTACAAACTCATCCTGAGTCACCTGAACGTGCAGAAATACTTATGAATGCCGCAAAAAAATTTGGCCTTACAGAGGAATCGCCATTAAATTATCAATTAAAATATATATCTAGAGTCCATACTCAAAGATATATTCACTACTTACAAACCATTTACCAAAGATGGGAACGAAAAAAACAAACTTCAATTGAGGTAATGCCAGGTATTCACCCCGATCGCAGAGATTGTGGTTATCCAGATTCCGCAGAAGGTCAAATTGGATTTCATCACGCTGATTTATCCAGCCCAATTGGACCATACACATGGGAGGCAGCTTATTGGAGTGCTCATTCCGCAACACATGCTGCAAAACTAGTAACCAATGGAGAACAAGCTTGTTATGCTCTATCAAGACCTCCAGGGCATCATGCGGCAAAGGATTATGCAGCTGGTTTTTGCTACCTTGGAAACACAGCAATTGCAGCCCAAACATTAAGTGAAAAATTTAATAAAATTGCCATTCTAGATATTGATGTCCATCACGGGAATGGCACACAAGATATCTTTTATGAGCGAGATGACATATTTACTGTTTCAATTCATGCTGATCCTATTCGCTTCTATCCGTTTTTTTGGGGTCATGCGAATGAAATCGGCAAAGATAAAGGTGCGGGTTTCAATCTAAATCTGCCTTTAATTCGTGGTACAAAAGACGACGAATATATGAGTACTCTTCATTCTGCATTAGAAAAAATAGAAGCTTTTGCACCTGATGCTCTAGTTATAGCCCTGGGCCTTGATGCTTACGAAAAAGATCCATTACAAGGCCTATCAATTACCACCAAAGGTTTCGAGAAAATTGGTCTAGCAATAGGTGATATAATGTTACCGACTGTAATTGTTCAAGAAGGTGGCTACCTCTCTCCTGAGTTAGGAGTTAACCTCTCTTCTTTTCTCGAAGGCTTTACTATTGGGAGGAAATTATAAACGATGTTAAATGAACCACAATGGTATTCTGTATTACCACCAATCATTGCAATTATCTTAGCGATAAGAACGAAACAAGTTATGCCCTCGTTATTTGCAGGCATATGGATTGGTTGCACTCTTCTTAATAATTTTAACCCTTTGATTGGTCTTGCCAAGGGTTTTGATAGCATCATTGATGTATTTAGTGATGCTGGTGATACTCGAGTCTTGATCTTCACCCTTCTCATTGGAGCCCTAATTACTACCATAGAGAAATCTGGAGGGGTTCGTGGTTTCGTTGCTTTTTTGGAAAATCGAAAATGGGTACACACCGGTTTTCGGGCACAAATTCTTGCATGGATGACAGGAATTGTTATTTTTATTGAATCTAATATCACCTTATTAGTTGCCGGTTCTGTTAGTAGGCCATTATTCGATCGCTATAAAATTTCAAGGGAGAAACTAGCCTATCTCATCGACGCAACTTCAGCACCGGTTTGTGTGATGGTCCCATTAAACGCATGGACAGCTGTAATCATTGGAATAGTTGCCTCCACCGGAATGGAAAATGCTTTTGGTATTTTTATCCAATCTATTCCTTATAATCTTTATGCAATTACTGCGATTATCTTGGCCCTCATTGTGGTCTGGAAAAATATCAATTTTGGTCCTATGGCCGCAGCAGAAATCAGAACTCAACAAGGTCAAATCAGTTGGAAAAATAATGAAGATTCAATTGAAGTATCTGAAACTTTAAACCACCCATCATCTAATAATGAAGAAAGCTCAGCAATGTTTATGATCCTACCAATCTTAACTATGACTTTTGCGATGCCTGTTTTTCTTTTTTTAACGGGTGGTGGAGATATAATGAAAGGTAACGGTTCTACTGCAATTTTCTGGTCTATCTGTGCTGCATTATTTGTTTGTTGGACCATGCTATTAATTAAAAAGAAACATAATATAGCTGAGTTAATGCAATTCTTTATGGAGGGAGCCGGAAACTTACTTCCGATTGCTGCCATACTTCTGTTGGCGTTAGCTTTGGGTGATGTCGCAAGATCCCTGGGCACTGGTCCCTATGTAGCTAGTATCGCTGGTGCAAACGTACCTGATATTTTCTTAGCTCCTTTGGTATTTCTTGTATCTGGTTTTATTGCATTTTCAGTGGGTTCAAGTTGGGGTACGTTTGCGATTATGATTCCCATTGCTATATCAATAGCGACAAACTTGGATCTTTCTGTACCAATGCTCTTGGGTGCATCACTTTCTGGTGGAGTTTTTGGAGATCATGCTTCACCTATCAGTGATACCACTGTCGTTGCTTCTATGGCGGCGGGAACCGATCATATAGAACACGTGAGAACTCAATTACCTTATGCCATGATAGCCGGCATTATTTCAATTATTGGCTTCATCTTATTAAGCTTATGATAGTAACCCACTGTAAACATAGGCAACTGGGCCACTCATAATAAGTGAGTCATCATCAAGAAGCTCGATGTCAACATAACCAGCCGGCATAATCACTTGCATTTTATTTGAAACATCGCGTTTTCTTTTATGGGCAGCATAAACCGCTGCACAAGCTCCCGATCCACAAGCTGATGTTAAACCTATGCCTCTCTCATAAACCTCAAGCTTAAGAGTCTGCTGATCCATAATTTCTGCCACACCCACATTCACCTGCTCTGGAAATAAGGAATTATTTTGTATAGCTGGCGCCCATTTTTCAATATTAATACCCTCGATACTATCCACAAAATAAGTGACATGAGGATTTCCAATATTTGAAATAACTGGATGAGATAATGGCCCAGACTCTAATTTAAAATTAAGAGTATCCTTGTTAGAAGAGGATGATATTGTTCTAGGATCAAGAGAAGCGATACCCATATTGCATTGCACTCGCGAATCTTTCAGTTTATGGCATTCCAATACACCAGCCAGCGTTTCGATTTTCACTGTCGCCAGAGTCTCATTTTCCATTAACAACGAAGCCACACATCTGGTTGCATTACCACATGCCTCCACCTCGCGACCATCAATATTAAGTAGCTTCATAAATACCTTTGCACCTAACTTTAAGCCATCGCTGCTTGGTTCATTTAATATAATTAGTTGATCCGCACCAATGCCTGTTCTTGGGTTACAGATTCTGGATATCTCAGAATTGTTAGGTAAAAAAGGAACATCGCGCCCATCAAAAATAACAAAATGGTTTTCTAAGCCATGCATTTTTATAAAAGATCGTCCCGTTGATTTAATACCAAAGAAATTTCTATATATATTTTTGTCTCGAGTCATTTTATGCAGAATTAGATCATTATTTTTTTATTTCATGTAAGTTATCACAATAACTAATGCGTTAAATCG
>MDSY01062146.1_pt1 | contig 10659 bp, 12 predicted proteins | sample 811131 | NCBI WGS metagenome assembly MDSY01 (sample SAMN05326643, study PRJNA326480) | marine metagenome | isolation source: seawater | place: Atlantic Ocean: South West | collected 2010
TGACGACAGGGTTTCTTAAAGCTATAACACTTTTATCGCCTAGCTGTATAGCCAGAGTAATTAAACTTTTTCGCTTGCTTTCATTTAGGAGTGTATCGTTATTCAGAAATTTCGTGTACGTGTTAATTTGATTTTTATGGGCATTTATAATTTGCGAGTTGCTACCATTGTTATGTGACCCTTCAGTGATAATTTTCCCGGCTACCCAGTTGTGGTTTTTGACTCGCCGCCCGATTTCCTTGTTCGCCATATTTTTTGGAAGACCGAACTTCTTATATACATCATTCAAAACCGTGTTACGAGCCCTCCCCGCCACTTCTCTATTTTTCTGTCTCCTGTTTTTGTAAATTGCATATCCCATCTTTATGTTAATTTAACATTTTATTTGATTATAGACCATGAAATAGAAGCCACCTTCCGACGGTAATTCGTGCTCTTCAATCTTATCGTCGTTGATCAAGTACCACTTCCTCTTTTTCCTCACGAAACTCACGTAGTGACCGTCGTCCTGTTCGCCGACGTGCAGTGCGGTGGATATCAGGTTGTATTCCTGGCCTTGGATGATCAACTTTTCTATGATCTCCACGTGACTCTTTTGATCGAACGATATCATCAAAATTCGGGGAAGTTTAGAGAAGACCATGCGCGACGTGGCCAGGTTGTGCTGCTTCCCTTGATCGTCCGTAAAGTTCTCTATGACGTTCCAGTCTGTACTTTTCTGGAGAATTCGACCCAGGTCTTTACACGTGGGCGTCACCAGGTGCACGGAGAAATTTTCCTCGCTCAGTGATTTTCCGTCGGGCCAGATCGTTTCTTGTACCTTCTTCCCGTAAAACCACGGGTTGATATCCGGCGTGGAGTTCTCCAGTATGTCCAGGATGCAGAGCACCGCCTCTTGAACGTCCTGTTGCTCGTCTCCCCCGAAACGCGGGAACTTTTTCACGAACTCCCGAAGGACGCTCTCGGCGCTGATTGTCCGGTATCCCCTCGTCCAGTACACCCTAACGAGTTCACTGTACGCGCGCGTGAATTCGCACACTCCCGTGTAAGGCCTCCTGATGTAATAATTCGACAACAGAGGAATGTACAAAAGGCACTGAAGGGCGGTGTTGAAGTAACACGTCTGTCCATCGTTAAAGAACCCCTTCATTATTGATTGTTGACATAAGTTACTTAGAGTATTCGCGCGTTCTATTTATAAATAAAATGGACATCCAAAAGATCGTCGACAGAGTGCTCCCCATTTTCGACTCACACAAAAATGAGGAAGACATCGAAGTTGAAATCCGACTCGGTCGTCACAACGGTTCGTTGTTCGATACGAACGTTGGGAAAGATGCGTGGAATAAAATTTTAAGGGCGCTGCAGAGATTCGATGGGTGGGAGCAGAAGACTGATAAGGTTGTGGACGTGTACTATAACGACGCCGAAGGCATTCGCATAACTTCTGACGAGAACACAGGAGAACAGGAGTGCATCCAGAAGGTGACCGTCCAGAAGGAAGACTTTTGTGATAGCAGGCAACCTCTCGACGTGCGGTTCTGCATCGCGCGAGAAATACCAACCTCCGGTGAATACGAGATGGACAGGAAGAGGTCCAAGACCCGCCACTCGTTCGTTCGAAAGAATCTTTCCATCGACATGACGATCTCATCCGGTGACCCGATTGACAAAGATTCGGAGGAGGAGGCGACGTATCAGGTGGAGTTGGAGATCATCAAGCCGAGTGCGGTGGATTCTGACGCTCGATTTTTCAACATCATCCATAAAATCAATGACATCGCAAAAATTTTATGAAAAAAACCTGGCAGTATAGTAGATGGCCGCGTACATTCTTATGCTGGGCTCGGCGATGGCGGTCGCCGCGGCGGGTCAGTTTTCGGTCAAGGAGGAGGATCCCCCTCCTTCATCTGATCAGAAGAAGAAATCGAGCTCGTCGTTTTGGTCAGAAGAAGTCATGCGTCTTAAACAAGATGAAAGGACGGTGGTCGACGGGGATTCCAATTACGTTGAGGACTGCAAGGGATTCTGGAGTCCGTGGTCCGCGTGTGACGAGGAGTGCGACGGGGGCACTCAGACGCGTGAATTCACAAAGGAGGCCGACCCCGCGAACGGTGGGAAAGCTTGCCCCGACCCTATCAGGGAGACGCGCGCGTGTAACACTAAAAAATGTACCGGAGCGCCACCCCTCGCGAACGAGGATGCGAATTTCAATGGGTACAGACCGGCCGTTAAAGGTAAGAGGTGCGCCCGATCCGATCGGTTTATCAGCAGCGATTTCGTGCGGAAACCGGGTGAATCGAAGGTGAATGAGAGTGATGTGTTATCGTGGAAATATCAACGTCTCTTAGAGCGTGGAATAGAGAAGTGTAACAAGAGCAAATTCTGCCAGTACGTCGAACTACAACACGCAAACTCGATCGCCAAAACGTACACCAAAGCCGATTGTAATGAAACGGTGGACGATCCCACAGTTAAAATCTGGGAGAAGATCGAATGGGATGATCCGTACGTGCAGAATCCGATACATGGCTACGAGCAGTTCGGGTCGAGAGATCCTCACACCAAGCAATACGGTATATGTGGAATCAAGGATGCGAAGTCTATGTGGGACAAGACGTGGCTCGACCAGGGGTACGTCAATGGTTCGAGGGGACCGGGATCTAAGGGCGAGGCGAAGGCTTTCACCGCGGGTGGGTTTTCCAAGGCGGACCCCGTCTACAGTTCTTATGTCGAGTCCGGTGCGCAGATATGCAACGCGGATCCTAACTGCAAATACGTTTCAGTTTTCAAAAACGGCACGTATCGAACCTTCGATGGCGACACGTGTGAGAAGACGCCACTGTTCCATCAAATCTCGGGAGTGAAGACGTGGAAAAAGAAGGATTCCAGTGTGGCTGGTATCCCTCCTTGGAATCCTGAGAAGGACGGGTACAGGACCGTCGGTGAGGGAACGTGCGAGGGAAAACCGATGTACGAGAGCACAAAGGTTCAACCCAAAGCTGGTAAGTTCAGCGATCGCCTCTATCTGAAATACGCACAAGATGCGGCGAAGAAATGTGAAGATACGAACGACTGTAAATTCACTTCGGTGATGAAAGACTCGAGGTTTACCCTGTACGATTACGACAACTGCAAATCCAAATCCAAGGGTACCGGTCAGGACAAGAGTTGGGCCAACAAACGTAGCAAACCTCCGCCTCCACCTCCGCCACCTCCGCCACCTCCAACACCTCCACCACCTCCACCTCCTCCTCCGCCTCCGCCTCCTCCGCCTAAACCCCCCAGGTTCAACTGCGGGAACGATCAGAATCGTTCCATCCCACTCTCAAAGAAGATGGACGGTACGTGTGATTGCGTGTACACCTTCGACGATGAACAAGAAAAAATATTGAAAGGTAGGTACGACACTTTACCCGATTCGAAACGATTTAAAATCAAAAATACATACTACGAGAAAACAGGAGCGTGTGACATCCCAAAGAATGTGGATACAATAAATTCCGTGCAGGTGTCTACCAGTACGGGTGATCGGGGTACAAGATACTTACAGGGTCGACCGGTCATAGTGAGGGAAGATAAGAGTGGGTGGGAGTCTCAGGATTTCGACCTCGGCTCTGAACACGGTATGGGCACGTACGGTGGTAAGGCTCCACTCAAGTATGCGGATAAGTGCTCAGAAAAGTCTGAGGAATTGTTTCGGGAACACCAAAAGACGAAAGTACGGGCATATAAATCAGTCGGAATGTCCGTTTGGCGAACCAAGGACCGATACAAATGTCGGGTGTACACGGGTAATAATGGGAAAGGGACCGACCCAGCGTGCGTCGACGCACCGTGGCTGAAGAAAAGTTGTTTAAGCAAAGCACCGGATGCATATTTTGCAGATAACGACGACAAGGCCAATCAGTACTCGGGTGGAGGTTTATACTGGAAAAGGGTGTTACCCTCGGATTACAGTGCAAGGAAAGATGAATGGAAACCAGCACCTCCTCCTCCTCCTCCACCCAAACCAGAAGAGAAGGTCAGCACAAACGGGAAATGTGGTACTCAAGCCAAGCCTTACAAGGCTCGGTGTCCGGATAATTTCTGTTGCTCGTATTACGGTAAACTGTGTCGGGAAAGCGGAAAAGCATGTTCGACAACCGGTGTGAATAAGGACATCGCTAAATATCACGGGAAGCGGACTAAATTCTGGTCATCCAAACCGACTCCCGCTCCCGCTCCAACTCCCGTCAAGGCACCGTCACCATCTGACTGCAAAGGTTTCGCATGTTTCTTACCACAGGATAATACCATATATCCAAGTACTAACAATAAGTGTGGTACCGCCGGAAGTCCCAGTCCTGGGTACTGCCCTAAAGGTAAGTGCTGCTCCGATAGGCTGATGAATATGTGTGTGCCGACCAACACAATGCAAAAATATTGTACGCCTGGTCACGCTAACAGAAAATACGATTATCGTTAAAAAAATATTTACAAAGAGTAGATGGACGCGACAACCGCGGTGTTGATCGCGTTGGTATGCTGCATGTGCTGCATATTGTCATCATCCGCGTCCAGTGCGGTGATGATAACAGATACCGATCCTGTGGAGGAGGAAGAGGAAGAAGGGTTCATCGATGAAGTTGAACCCAGACCGTTCGATGATGAGAAGATGTTCCTGGTCGAGGAAGAGAAGAAACCGGAGAAGAAGGCAAAGTTTAAACTCGTGCGCGACGTGGATTACAGTTCTAGCGACATATATCATTATCACCCCGGCGCGCCCGATGCCGCGTACGAATACGATAAGGATAAGTGCCTCAACGACTGCGCGTTGGACGACGGTTGTAAAGCTGTTGTATTCGATGGGAACATGACAAAGTGCTGGGCGAAGCGAATGGCGGATTTCGAGATGCCACTACATTTTCCCGCGAATGGTCGATTGACGTACGTGAAGAAGGGCGAATACGAGGAGGCTGTGAAAAAATATAGTTAAGTAGTAAGGATGTTAAACATCGTCATACTCTTTCTCGTGATACTTTGTCTTATGCACGAGAAACAGTCTGTTCAGGGGTCTCGCTTCTTCCATCTCAGTGATGGAGAGAGCGAGGCGATGTACCACAATATGCGCAAAGGCGGTGTCAGTGCCCAAAAGCTGAAGGATTTCGTCCACATGGAGAACCAACTTTTGGGACTGGAGCAGAATGCGGTCTGTACCGGCATTCCGTACTCGCAGCAGGGGAACGCAATCTCAAAAAAAATAAAGGAGACGTTTCCAGAGTTCACCTTTAACTATCACACGATCCACCTTAAGCAACTCGCGGAACCGACGAAAACTATAAATAGAAGAATAAGATGTAAATCAATAAAATGAGGCACATTTCAGTAGAATCACCGGATGGGTCTGTGTGCATCGCATTTAATGAGGAGGTTCCACCCCCGGTGATAGAGGAGTCGGAAATAAAGATGCATCGCACGATCGGTTTACAATACAATCCGGCGTCGAAAATGATGATGTATTTCATCTTCTTAACTTCGTTGTTCTTGGCTGTGTGGATTCACAGATTGGTAGACATGATGAATCTCACCTTGGTGTCAGCCACAAATGTATCACTGTACCTAGAAAGGTGTACGTATTCCATAGTTCAGCCCACTCTGCACGGAACGGTGAGCGGTCTGATGGTGGTTCCGTTTTGCGTGTTAACGATGTGGGGACAGGGCGCGTACCAGTTTGGATGTGCGATCGCGTGTTTATTTATCGTCTATACTTCCAAAGACATCACAGAAGAGTTCGTTGTCCAACATCCTGATGAGATTCCATAGGAGCATCCTGTGCTGTGAGCTGTCGATTTCCGACCAGTTATTAGCTACGGATCTTATGAGCTCGTTGTCATCCCGTCCATTAGATATAATACCCTTGTAGCGTATGTAATCGGCAATGATATATATGAACGCGTCGAGAAGTTCTTCTCTGCACATCTCCATCCACGAATGTTTGGGTGCCCGGACTCTAACTCCGTGCCCGTACCTTCTTACGCCCAGTCGAAGCCTTTCGTCTACGCTTTGCAGAAGTTGCATTTCTCAATTCCTCACGTCTCTTTTTTAACCACCTTTTCTTGTAAAGTCGCATACGCTTTTTGGTGGGAGAACGACGATTATGTGTCCTCTTATAGTTCATTACATAATTGGAGACGGCGTCTCGCCACGCGTTTCGGGAGTGATACGGAATTCCACGCACGGAGGTGGTTTTCATCAAGTAGATCTTTTCTAACTTTTTCATCCGGATTCGCTTCCAGTGGTTGACCATACGACGCTCCACCTCCCTGGCGCTGCCACCGTTAGCGAGTTCGCGTTTCACCCTCCACATATCCCTGGTCAGGTTTGGTCGGTAACGACGCATCCACTTGCACCCGAAGCAGCGCTTGAGTTGATTACGAATCGCGTCGTCGTCGTGATGTATGGTTTGGGTTTTGGTTATAACGGGACGTCGCACAATCTTATATTTAATGACAGTTCTAACTCTAGGTTGAGCTGGAGGTGGGATAGGTGCAGCCCTAACGATCACAGGTGGTACATGGAACTCGTTCTCGAGAGGGTTTCGACGCATGGGTTGTGGCCGTGGCGGAGGAGGAGTCGTGATGGGGTTGGTATCACGGAGGAGTTGTTTACGCACGATATCCTCCCTTCGAGCCATTCGCGCGCGTCTCGCGGTTTCATTCTCGGTCTGAACCTTGAAACCGGACTCTTTGACGAAGTTCCGAGCGTCCATATTACTATACAGACAGATTTTTTTAGTGATTGTTGCCAATCATCAATTCCTCCTCGATCACATCGACCCCGAAAAACACGGGCTGAGCTGGGTACTCGCGACCCTTGTAATTGATCGCACAGGTCCTGACAGTGATTCCATACGTGGAGAACGGTCCGATGTAAAAATCCGGGTTGAACAGATCCGGCTTCTTACCCTTGAGTGAGCGCGCGCAATGTGAGTTGTACGCCTGGTGAAAGATGTCCTCGGGTACGAACTTACCCTCCTCCTTGATGACACGCACCGAGTTCAGGAAGTGGTGAAGGGTGTTCGCCACCATGGCCACTTGGTTCTGGATAATTTTGAAGTACGGGGGAACTACATTCCAAATATCTCGACCGCTGTACTTCTCGGAATATTCGAGGTACCCGCGGATGCACTTGCACAGGATCGCCGGAAGCTCGGACGCGAGCTTTTTGTCTAGGTTGGGATCCGCCTCCTGGACCTGCTTCGTAAAGTTCCAGGGAAGGATACGACGCAGGACGGAACCGGATTTATCGTTCCAGTTGGGAACTTCGTTACCGCCCAGAATACCGGGAACTTTCCAGTTTGGGAGGCTCTGCGCCGTCTTGTTCTTGACGTTGATCGCGATCCCCTCACCCGAAACGAGCGACTGGAACTCCGCCTGTTCGAGTGCCAGGTCACCCTTGACCTCGGGTGCGACGAACATCAGCGCGTCCTTGATTGCCGAAAGTCCGAACTTTCGCTCGATGTTGTTGCCGAGTGTCTTCACATCTTCGCTTTGATAAAAACGCTGAAAGACGTTGTTTATCAGGGTACTCTTTCCACTTCTCGCGATTCCTTTCATGAACGGTATAACCTGCCACTTGTCTAATTCTGAAACGTCGTAGCATAATCTACCCCCCATCACGTAGGCCCACTTTTGCACATCCTCTTCGAAACCCTGGTATTGTAGGATGGTGTCGAAGTTGGGTGTGGGGATATGGAACCAATCGTCGATATGTGAAAAGTCGATGAAGTCCTGGTCGAAATACTTACACGAGATGATGGAAGGATCCAGGACTCGAAAGTCGTGGCTGTCGTACGGGTAAAACTTGCAGGTCGGATGGCCTTTGTTTTGTGGACCGTCCTCTTTTCCACAGAAGAGACCGTTGCGAAACGACCAAACGTGTCTCCTCTTTTCTATGGCCGGAAACTGGGGATCGTAGCAGTTAGTGAGGTGATTGGCCACATCCTTGTAACAACCACCTTTACTCGTGAAATTTTTCCAGTTTTCAAACTCATCATCCTTCGGTGCGAGAGAATACACAAACTGGATGATTTCGAACTTGGGTTTCCAAGCGCGCGTGCCGTATCCGGAAGGACTCCGAATCTCTTCGTAACACGAGTCGTGGTATCGTCTCAATCCCTGTCTGTGCGCCTCCTCCAGTGAATGGATGATGCACTTTTGGTACGGACTGCACTTCTCGACTTCGTCTTCGTCCATGGCCAGGGGATCAGAGAAGCAGCTGATGAGAGGTTCGGCCGTGGGGTTGACGACGCGTTCGAACGCATTCCAGTGGCGCCTGACGTTGTCAAAACCATCTTTGAGTTGTTTTCCGACCGAATTGATCCTCTTCAAGAGAGTGATACCGTCTTCGTCTGGTTTGTTTTTTATGTTCAGAACACCCATCCTCGTTCGAAGGTTGAGAAGGTACCGCCTCTGACGATCTTTGATCCCTTTTATGGCGCGAATGTCTATTTTTGAAACCAAGGGCTCGCCATTGTGGTCCCAGTGGTCCCTGTGTATGAATTGTCTGTACCCCAACTCGCGGGCGTTGCGATGACAGCTCCGCCTGAGATCCCACGCATTTTCAAAAATTTCTAGGGTTCCGATTATTTGTTCAACATTCATAGACTCGATTGACCGTTTCTCCAGCTCCAGTAGTGCTTGGTAGCGATCCGGTTCGTCATCGATGAAGTGAAGTTCTTCCATGTTACATATTATACAAAATTTCTCCTTAACTGATTTTATCCCTTAAGTTCGCTGAAAATTTTAACGAGTATCCTATTTTGGGTCTGAAGCTGCTGCCCGATCGCGACCAGAGCGGTGCAGATCGTGTCGCCCTCGTCGGTCGCGAGGAGCGATGTCATCAGAGACGCGATGTCAACTTCATCTTCGAATTCCATGAGTTCGTCGTCGTCGATCTCCTCGTCGTCGATGATCTCACCCTCCTCCATCTGGTCTTCGGGAATTTCTTCAGGCTGCGGCTTGGTAGACATTTAAAATCTACTGAGAAAAATCGAGACGAAAAATTCCGCGCGCGTGGACATCGTCCAAAATTATTTTCTCTGCTTATAGTACAACAACTTTCATAATGGCTGGCGGACTCATGCAGTTAGTCGCCTACGGCGCGCAGGACGTGTACCTCACCGGTAACCCCGAAGTTACCTTCTACCAGGCCAAGTACAAGCGCCATACCAACTTCGCGATGGAGAACATCGAGCAGACCCTCAACGGCAACCCCGGCAACTCCGGCCGCGTCTCCGTGACCGTCGCCCGTAACGGTGACCTCGTCGGCGAAATGTACGTGGAGCTCGAGTCCAACGCGCAGTCCTCCGGTGTCTCTTGCTGGGTCGCCGAGCGTGCTGTCTCCTCCGTGGAGTTATCGATTGGCGGACAAAGGGTGGACAAGCTCTACCAGAAGTACTGGCGTCTCTACGCCGAGCTGTACTACGACGAAGCGAAGAAAAGTCAGTACGGCAAGATGACGACCGCCGGCGACGGCAACAAGGTGTTCCTCCCCCTTCTGTTCTTCTTCAACAGGAACCCCGGGCTGGCCCTCCCGCTCATCGCACTTCAGTACCACGAAGTTCGTGTGGACTTCGACCTCGCGTCCGACTTCGTCACCTACTGCAACCCCGGCACCTTCAAGGTATATGCCAATTACATCTACCTCGACACTGAAGAGCGTAGGCGTTTTGCGCAGAAAGGTCACGAATACCTAATTGAGCAGACGCAGCACACTGGTGTTGATACGGTTGATGCCACCGGAACCAAGCAGATTCGTCTCTCGTTCAATCATCCGGTCAAGAGCCTGATGTGGTGCCTCACCGGCACTACCGCCGACTCTCTCTGGTCTTTCGGTAAGTCCGTCGGCCAGGCGGACCACCTCGCCCTCTCGGCGGGTACCTCGTCCGTCTCCACCTCTGTCGGTGATCAGGCGCTTCCCGTTTCGGCTGCGACTGGTGCCCCCGTTGTCTTGACCGCCGGCCACGCCGACCGCGAGGCCTTCACTGAGGAGGCTCAGGGTGCGATGACCGACTTCAAGCTCGTCCTGAACGGTCAGGACCGCTTCAAGGCGCAGGGTGGTAAGTACTTCAACCAGGTGCAACCCTACCACCACTTCAGCGGCTCCCCGTTCCCCGGTGTTTACGCATATTCATTCGCATTAAAGCCCGAGGAACATCAGCCTACCGGCACGTGCAACTTCAGCCGCATCGACAACGCGCAGGTGTCCATCACCACGGCTGGCGCCCTTAACGCGACCAACCTCCACATGTTCGCGACCAACTACAACGTCCTCCGTATCCAATCTGGTATGGGCGGCCTCGCGTTCTCCAACTAAATACTCATACGAGATATTTTAGAAAAATTCACATTTAAAAATTGAAGACCCAATTTTTAAAGATGATTTATAATAGCATGATACTCACAGACCGGATAATTAGGCACCTCTCGAAAGATATTATGTTACCGACACGATGCTACGCGACTAAAAAGCAGCTCGTGTCCGTAAAGGATTGCTGTGATTGCAGGATATATTGTAAAAAACCGCCAAAGGGTTCGGTACCAGCCTACGCGTTCAAAACTTCTAAAGCGAATCCTTATCAGTAGTGTAATTTAAAGATAATTGATGCTAAAATAA
>MDSY01083477.1_pt1 | contig 10659 bp, 7 predicted proteins | sample 811131 | NCBI WGS metagenome assembly MDSY01 (sample SAMN05326643, study PRJNA326480) | marine metagenome | isolation source: seawater | place: Atlantic Ocean: South West | collected 2010
GATTTACAGCCATTATTCAACAGGTTCGGGTGCGGGTGTTGGTTCAACTTCCGATACAGGAGGTTCAATTTTATTATAAGCCAAGATTTCGCCATTGATAGCATCAACTTGTTTTTCTATTTGTTTTTTTTCTGCTTGAATTTGTTTTTCAGCGTTATCAAGCTCATTAAATCTTTTAACAAGTTCTTGACCTTTAGCTTGAGCTTCTGCTCTTAATTCAGAAATAGTAGACATAAAATAAATATGTATTTGTTGTTTTATTGTATCAAAAAGCTAGTGATTTGCTACAGGTATTAATGCAAACTTAAATTTTTTGCCAGTTCTGTGATTAAGAAGATACAAGTCCTCATGTCCTTCTTGAATTGTGTAATCTCCCCAAGTTCCATCTACATCATTTTGCTTACCCTTATTAGACATATTAAGGTCATTAATATATAAGTTTCGCCAAGGATTACTTGATGTACCTAAATCTACTTGTGCGCCAGGAACTGCATGACCATAAAATATAACTTGACCACTATCAATATTCACAACTTCTACATTATTAGCCCATAATTCTAGTTGACCATCTCCGTTTTGAGCTATTCCAGTATCGTTGTCTCCCATAGCTAAAGCAGCATTTCTATTAACTAAAGTCCCTCCTGGAGTAGTTCCAAGTCCTATTTTTCTACCACTAAAGTTTATAATTCCAGAACAAGTATCGTTAGCATCTGAACGTAAAAACGACCCAGAATCAATACCGTCTAAAGTTGTAGCATTTACGTTGGTAACACTAGCTCCATTGCCACTAAAACTTGTTGCACTTACTGTTGCGCTAAATACAGCGTTGTAACTTGAATCAATAGTAAGCGCAGTATTTGCACCAACTGCGTTCCATGCTTTTCCAATTTTGAACTTATCACTATCTGAATTATCTATACCAATGTGCCAACCAACTACACCATTAATATCAAAGGATATAAATGGATCTCCACCTCCAGAACCTGTACTTCTTACAGCAAGATAAGCATGAGCATTGCTATTATTGTTAGTCGAGTTATAAATATAAGCCCCAGCTACATTATTATTACTAGGATCACTATATGTAGTGCCAGTACTTGCAACAAATAATTTTACTAAATGAGTGTTATCACCTCCGATTGCAAATCCGTTAGCGTTAATAAAAGCTCTATTTGAACCAACCTCATCCTTAAAAATAGTTGCATCTCCTTGTAATATTAAACTATCGCCATCAGCACCAAGATAAGCACTACCTTCACTATTTTCTAGTCTTATATAATTACCAGCATTATCACCTCTTTTAATATGTAAATTATGGGATGGATCTGAGGCTTCAAAATTACCAAAGCCAACAAATCCATTATTAGCAATAGATACTCTGGTAATGTTTGTTGTTTTAAATAAAATATCTGCTGCTTCATTTGCTTCTAAAATAAACTGACCAGTTCCTCTATGTATTAATTCGGTAGACGCATTTGCTCCACCGTTAGTTCTAATAATTCTTAATCCAGCATTTACACCTGTCCTATTAGGATCTCCAATTAATCTTATTTCAGCATTTCTATTAGTATTACTATTATTCTCCCCTATTTCTAAAACAGTATTAGCATTACCATTTTCAATCCTTGCATTACCAAGTACATGAAGCCTTTGTTGTGGATCAACTGTGTTTATTCCCACCTCACCGTTGCTTTCAATAGTTAATCTATCACTACTACCTGTAGTTAATCTTATTTCATTAGCTGATGGTCTATATAAACCATTAGCTGGTACTGTTGCTCCTGTAACATTAATTCTTCCTGCTTGTAATTGATCTGTTGCTGTAACATCATCTCCTAAAATTGTACCTGTACCAGTAATATTTCCAGCCTCAACATTTACAAATTTATGAGTTCCACTATTACCCTCTAATCTTTCCCAACCATCATTATTTGCATTACGTCTTTCAAAATAGCTATTAGTTGAGTTCCAAGCAACTGCTCTAGCTGGATAATTTCCGACATGAGTAGTTCCATCAGAAAATAAAGATGATATTGTGTTATCTCTTGCTTTTAGCTCAGTAATAAAATCAGTATATGAACTTGTTAGTTCTGGTTTGGTAAAATCTGCCATGTTTAAACACCTCTTACAGTAAAGTCTACTGTATTTGTACCTGTTGGGGCATTTCCGCTTGCATCATATAAAAATATTTTAAATCCAGTAGGTGTCGGCTCATCAAGAAAATCGTAAATAGCATATTTAGCTGTTCCACTAGAACCTCTAATTTGTAAAGATATAGAATCTACATCAAGGAAACTTTTACCAGTAACACCAGCAAAGAAATTAACTTGTTTACCAGAAGCTGCTTCACTAGCTGAAACAGTAACACTACCTTGATCTGTAAGTTGTTTCAAAAATAGTTTGTAAGAAATATTATTAACCTGTATTAAATCATTATTGCCTGATGCTGACAATGTAAAAATTGTTTTTACATATCTGAAATTTGTACCTAAAACATTAGATTGACCCGCATCTAAATTAGTAAAATTTGTACCGTCTAAGCTTGTTGAAATTTGTGGAGATATATTCACACCTTCTCCTATAGTTTGAATTGTATTCATTTTTACTTGTATTCTACTGGAAGGTATAGTAGTTCCAAAGTCAAATGTTTCTTGAAATGATGCACTGTTTTCTGAAGGTATAGCATAAGCAGTAGAACCACCATATTTACCAAAAGTTATTTTTGCGCCAGTACTGTTATTAAAGCCATTATCATTCGTATCATCATTGTTTGGATCAAAATGTACTCTGTATTGTTTTGAACTATCAATACAGAAAAATATTGTATTGTTTTCAACAAACCCATTTGTAAAAGTAGCTGGAGATGAATATGTTATATTGCCTTGCGTCTGACGTTGAGTGCCTACTATAAACTGAAAAGTATTTTGCGTGACTCCTTGAATTACATAATTTTTACTATCATCATTAGTTCCGTTTGCTGATCCAGAGGTGAAATTGATAGCTAGTTGCTGCGTATTAGACAAACCATGATTTATTTTTGTAACAGTAACTATTAAGCCTTGATCTGTATTAGTGTCATTTGCTTGAGTATAGGTTGCGTTTACTGACCCATTAAGTAATGCGCTACTTCTTTCAGCATTAAGAACAAAATCTGGTGGCTCGTCTACATCTACTTCAACATCACGAGCTTGTGTAGCTTCAACTTTCGCACTATTTACAGCAGTTATTAAATATGTATATTCTCCTCCAATCTGCTCAAATACTGTAGTAAACCCACCTTGTTTAGCTCCAATTAAATTACCAGCAGTAAAACTTGTTCTATATATGTTGTAATAAATTATTGGTAAATCAGAAGCTGGTTCAGGCCATCTAAGTAATACATTATTGTCAATAACTTCTGGATCAATCCTAGAAATTTGTTCTGGAGGGTTAGCTGTAATATCTATACTGTTTACCTGTCCAACGTTTCCATTCGTGTCAACAGCTTGTATGTAATATGTTTTTTGTGTTTGTATTACACCACCTATTACATCTACAATCCATTTTTCCGTGATTTGAGTACCATTTTGTTGCGCTACTAATACAGCATTAGCAAAAGGAAGTGTTCCTGCTGATCTATAAATTTTATAATCAGCGATTGGTAAACCATTTCGTACTGTTTGGTCTATAACAACTGGAGTCCATGTTATTTTTGCACTTTCATCTACTAATACTGCTGTTAAGCCTGTTGGCATTGGAGGGTTTTCAAAAGTTACATCTGGATAGTTAGTAATACCTGTACGACCAAATGCTCCAAATTTATTATTGCTATTTACAGCAGCGATCCAAAACCTTTTACTTGTGTTCCAAGTAACATCAAGTAAAAAACTTCTAGAACTTACACGAGTAACAAATGTTGCTCCATTCTCATTAGTAACATCAGTATCACTTATTTTAATTTCATATTCTTTAATTTTTGTACTTCCAGAGTTCGGTAAATTCCAGAACAGTCTTAATTGTGTATTTTCATATTGATATTCAATATTTGGAGCAGCAGCAACAACATAGACTACAGTGAAATTTAAAGCTTGTCCTAAATTACCAGCAATATCAACTGCTCTAATATTAAAAGTAACATCATCATCAAAGTTAACAGGTAATTGAAAAGTTGTAGATTTTGATCTACCTAATAAATTTTGATTGTTGATAGCTCCTTGGTAGATTTCATATTCTTCTATTGCATAACTACCAGAAGCTGGAGCATCCCATTTTAAAATTAAGTTATCATCAAAAAATGTGCCTGATCCATTTTGTGGAACAGAAGGTGCTGTTATTGTTAAAGATATTTGTTGTGCATTAACTGATTGATTTCCATCAGCATCAAAAGCTTTTATAGAAAATATTTGTGATGTTGTTCCAGGTGGAATTGTACCAACCTTAAATGTTGTACCTTTAATCTTTCCTAATGATGTGCCTGTAGACCATGACCCCGACTTAATTTCATATTGCTCTATATCTAAATCAGCAAAATTTGGAGGGGTAGGTGTAGGCGCATTCCAATTTAAAACAATTCCAATATGTGGATCTATTGTTCCGCTAAAACCTGACACATCACTTGGAGGTGCAGATTTACCGATTGCTTTAAGAAAATATTCTCCAGTAGTTGTATCTTGACCGTTTAAATAAGATTGTGTTTTTGTTGTTAAGGGAGATGAAGATCTTACCCCTGCTGCATTAATACTTCTTACTTCAAAATCAAACCTTGATTCGTTATTAGTAGAATCTATAATTACATCTGAAATTTCAAAATCACTTCCATTGACAACAACTGTTTTAAAGTTGCCACTATCTTGTCTATATTTAACCTCATATCTATTTACACCTAAAACAGGCTGCCATCCAACAATAATTTTTATTCTTATCGTATCTCTAAACCTATAAAGCTGTTCTATTGGATATTTAGTAATTGAACCATTAGGATTAACTCTATTAGCAAATTGTGCGGGAGGTGCTGGAATTTCATTTAAATTTGTAAAATCTCTAAATTGTAAAGTTTCTAGTTGCTCTGCATGATCGTATTTCGATTCATTATGAGTTATTGCTGTAATTTGATATGTAAAATCATCTTTTTCTTCTACTCCAACTACTTTAAATTTTTGTGTTTCTATATTTTCAGCACCTGTTCCCTGCGTAGTTTCTAATATCCATATTGAGTTAAGATTTGGTGCAACTGTTTGTGTGGTCAGTACATAATCTTCTTCGTTAAAATTATAAGAAGTATTAGTAGTAGACAAGAAATAATTATCAGTATTATTGTTACTATCTTGTATTTTTTGTGTGAAATTACCAACTATGGTAATTGTATTGCCAGAAATACTTGCAACTGTATTTGTAGAAACAGTGCCATTCGGCATGATTACATGGAGAGTCCTTGTATATATGACTCCATCAGCGGGTAAATCAGTTATAGAAGTATCATCAATTGTTATTTGATTTGTGCCATTTACTCCCATAATCCTTCCCGCTCTTCTTACCCCTGCTCTTACTGGATCTGCTATTTCAATGATTTGACCTGGCCTACATAAAGCTCCAGCCTCTAATGTGGTGGTAAAAGCAACTGACTCTGTTTCATTAGCTAATGAATATAGCAACCAACGACCTAATCTTCTTGCTTGATAACGTGATGTACATCCAAAAGCATCAATATTTTTTGTATTTACTCCATACTTTGAGATTGCAACCTCATCTAAAACTTCTTCATATGCTGTGTCCCTTAGATTTAAATCTAAATATTTTACGACTGCAACTGTAGTTCTTGTTTTTACTGATGAAGAAGAATATTGAAATCCATCAGGTGTTACATTAGCTAAAGTGAACAAGAAAGATGTGTCTTGGCCTTTTCTATCTTGTATAAGAGATAATTTACCAGCGGTATACATAGCCATACCTCTAAATACTGAACATAAAGTATTAATAATTTTAAAAGCGTCTTCTCTTTTTCTTATTACTCCATTCAGAGAAAATCTAGGTTCTGTAATTGTATTTTCCGTTCCATCATTTAATCTAAATTTAAAAGTAACTTCTTCTGAGCAATATTGACTTACAGAATAAAACGAGTATATATCTAAATTAGATGCAACTCCTGTAGAAAAATTAGCTTTCTCAGCATCAGTTAATATTTCATCTCCTAACCCATATCTTCTTGAAACTAATAAATCGTATAAACACCAAGCTGGATCTGTAGTCCATTTTGCTGCTTGTAGTACACCATTAAAAACATATCCACTATCATAAATTATTCTGCCATTATTAGGATCTACATTTACGTTGCCTGATGAATTAGATGCTGGGATTCTTACCTTTGTACCTCTTACACGAAAAGCTCTTTTAGGAATACTAGAAAATTGCTCTGCATCAATTCTCATACCAACCAAAGCAGAATTCGGATAATTAAATATTTGTAAAACCGAAACTGAACCTGACGTAATTGTTTGAGAAACACTTGTTCCAACCCTAAATACATCTCTACTAACAATTTGCGTGACTTGAGTGGCATTAATATTATTCGTAGGTTTTGATGGTGTACCACTGTTAAAAGTTAACTTGACAGAATCGCCAACTATTAAATTATGAAAAGGCGCATTAATTTCTATAACTTGTCCAGATTGACTATATGTTGCATTTTGATTACGAAAGCCAAATTTTATTTCTTGAAAACTTACTAATTTAAAAGTACTTTGATGACTAATAAGATCTAAATCATCTAGATTTAAACTTGAATCGTCAGCCGTAGTTCTTCTAACTCTAAAAGTAACAGGAAATGTGTTTCCAGTAATTTGAAAAGTATGTTGATCTTGATATAGATCAGGAGTTCTACCTTTTACTTCTCTTCCAACAACATTTCCATTTTCATCAGTATCATTAAACCCACCAAGAAAAACAAAACTACCACCATGCTGTTGTTTTTCAATTGTATATCTAAAAGAAGTACCTTCTGTATCTCCATTCTTTTTAATTTTCTGCAATACTGGCACACCAATAGTAAGAGTTACAGCATCAACACTCGTATCTGTTATTTGAAAAGTTACACCAACACCGCTTTGCGTTACGTCAGAATTAACACTTGTTGGGGATGAAGCCTCAGTTTCAAACCCAGGTACAACGTCTTGACTTGCAGTGCCTCCTCTAACGTGTAAAGTAACATCATCAAAATTTAATGAACCATCAGAGTTCATTATTGGTGTATCGTTTAAAAATACAGATCTTTGCCAAGCATTAGCATTTGGCACATTGTTGTGATTATATAAGCCCTCTATTTCACCTTCTGATATTACGTCAATAATTTTTGCGTGTGATCTACTATCTAGAGAATCTGGAGCAGTTTTAGAGGAATTACCTCCACCTTTACCTCCTCCTCCAGAACCAGCGATAAAATTTTGATCAGTCATCTAGTCAGTCTCCGAATCTTCAGTAACAACACGAGCAGATACAGGAATACTTCCAGTTATTACATCTCCATATATTACAGGAATAACAGTTCCAGCTCTTGCTGTATTTTGAATCCCACTAAAACTGAATGAATTTCTAGGATCTCCTTCGCTATCATCAATTTCTGGGGTAGGAGTCAATAAACCCGCTAAACCATTAAGAACTAAAAGTATACCTAATTTACCAGCTAATGAAGTCCAACTTAAAGCACCAGTTGTTGCATTGAAAAGTGGTGCTTTTAAAAATTCTCCAAAACCTATTTTCCCTGCAAATCCTCCAGCAAAACCAAATCCAATGGCTATTAATGCAACACCAGCTAATATCTTTCCAATATTTCCTGATCCAGAAACAACTGGAATAATTTTAATTTCTTCATATCCAGCAGGGTATATAAGCTCTTCATAATCTAATGGAGTATTTCCAAGTTTTACTTGATAAAACTGTTCAGACATATGTTTATCCAACCCTTGAAAATTTACTGCTAAAAATTTAATAGCATCAGCAGTTGTATTAGCAACTGCCTCAAATTCATTTTGTCCGCCACAAAATTCTGCTAGATTTCCATACAATTTAATTTTACGCAACATATCGTAACCTCATACCTGTAGCTTTCATGAGCCATTCTCCATAAAAGTCCTTTGAACTTAGTCTACCTTGAATATGATGAAGTACCATTTGTTTGCCGACATATACTCCTACATGATTTAAACCTGTGCTATTCAATGAAAATAATAAACTATCACCTTCTTTTAAAACTTCATCATTACTTAACTGTCTAAATCCAGTATCCTTAAAACATTTGTCAAAATATGGATTTTCTCTAAACTCTTCTGGATCGTTAGGACGATCCCAATCACGAAGTATTATTCCTTTACTTTCATAATAATCTTTTGTTAATGTCCAACAATCATGAACCCCCCAAACCCATTTACGTCCAATAAGTTTAGCCTTGTATCCAGAGGGTTTGAAATCATACCATTTATTAACTCCAACACCATATATATACCAAGGTAACTTTGTAAGTTCACAAGCAGCTTTATCTGCTTCACTTGGGTTAGGAGATTGATAAGGATGTGAATGAAATACTGACATTATTGTTCCATTATCTTCTGCTCTAGCCCAATCTTCTGGGTCAATAATAAAATGATCTAATGTATTTACAGATAAATTTTTACAAGGCATATATTTTTCTTTTCCTTTAATGCATACAACTAAACCACATACCTCACTAGGAAAACCATCTCTTGAATGTTGCTCTGCTTTTAATTGCCAATCATGCATGGAACGATCCTATACCTGGAAAAATACTTGGTAAAGCTTGTCTTTTAGGAATTTTTACAGTTGATAAATCAAAAACTGCTGCTAATTCAAATTCAACTAATTCTCTATTTTCTAATGATTTACGATCAATATAATAAACATCATCTGGAAATCTTATTGATGCATTTGCATCAGGATTAGAATAATTTGAAATTGTTATGTTATTACCCATACCATTACCATGAACGGTGCAATAATATTTCAATGATGATGGAGCATTAGCTGGAACAGTAAAAGTTGTTCTAGCCCCTGCTGTTCCAGGTGTACCTGTTGTCGAAACACCTGCAACATAAGATGTGTCATTAGTTTGCCTAAAAGCTATTGGATGTCCAGCATTAGAATAATCATGCTGATAAAAAATATAAGTACCACCTTTTACTAAAGTAATAGTTGGATTTGTTACACCATTTAATGCAAATTTATTTCCACCACTATTTACAACAGTTACATTATAAGTTGTTGTGCCAGGGCCAAAATTAGAAGAATCAAGAAATTTAGCAAGTGTTCTTATTCTTGTAACTTTTGCACCTATTAAATTATTATGTGGAGTCACAGAATTCACATTAGAAAGAATAGCACTTACAGTACTTAATAAATTACTAACTCTTAATGTTGGTCGTGGTAATTGTTGATTTTTGCCACCTTTATAATCAAATCCTTCTGCCTCAATTGGTAAAGCATTATATGTAACATTATCTAAAACCAACTCACCTGTTGAATTTGTTGCTAGCCCAGAATGCCATCTATAAATAGTTGTAGCTCCATGTAAATTTTGAGATAATTGCAATTCAAATAATTCAATAATTGCACTTGGATCTGTTTTCTGTAATTCAGATATTAAAACACTCATGTTTCAAATACCTCTATAAATTCTAAACTTATATCATTTAAATCATATGAAACATTAGTAACAGACCATTGCTCACATTTCCATTTACCTGTAAGTCCATATGGAGGAGTCCAATCAAATGCTTTTTGTCCGTTATTACCTCCTGTAGAAGATGCTAAAAAATTTAAAATATTTGTAGTTACAGAATTATTTCTTTTATCAAAACTTAATCTCCATATTCTTGGTGCTACATTCAACCCCTTATGTAAACGCTGTTCATAACCATCGCCCATTTTGACCGTTGTAACTTGTGGTTTAATTTCTAAAACAGGAGAATAACTTGGAGAAACATCTGATCCTACTGTATTTGCATCAAAAGTTGCCATTAGTTGTAAAGAATTCCTCCAGGTCGTTTTTGTTTAACAAGTTCTGCTTCAATAGCAACTCCTATCATTCGACCTAATTCTTTTGATCTAGAATTATCGCCTTGTGCAGAAGTGCCTTTAGCATCAACATTTACTACCACATTACCCATTCCTCCTGTACTTTCAACTCCAAGTCTCCCTCCTTTACCACGTTTTAATGGCATGATTGCTTCTGGAGAACCCGCTTCAGCCATTAAACCAACACCTCCCCGCGCCAAGGGAAATACGGATGGACGATTAACAACTCCCCCATAGCTGTACGGAACAATTTTATTTTGTGCAAAAACATTTCCTTTAGCACTCTTTGTTACTTCACCACCCTCAACAACACCGCCATCTCCTAAACCGAGTGCTTTTTTAAATGGATCGAATATAAGTTGGAATAATAATGCTTTTAGTATCATTCTTTGTAAGTCTTGTAAAATTGATCGTGCTAAATCTCCAAACGAAGCTTTTCCTGTAACCATTAAATCAACAAAAGAATCTGCTAAACGATCAACAGCACCAATTGCATATTGCCCTATGTTTGTTCCTAAATCAGTAACTGAGTCATATAACTCTTTTAATGATGCTTTAAAGTCAAATGCTGCATTTTTACTTTGCTTTAACTTTTCAATA
>MDSY01116655.1_pt1 | contig 10657 bp, 11 predicted proteins | sample 811131 | NCBI WGS metagenome assembly MDSY01 (sample SAMN05326643, study PRJNA326480) | marine metagenome | isolation source: seawater | place: Atlantic Ocean: South West | collected 2010
ACAGACAGAGACTGCTTTTGATTCAGCGATGCTCTTCAGTGAAGAGCATCTGAAAGCTTGAGTTCTAACAGAGTATCTACATGGATGTACTCGTGGCGTGTCCTGGACGGGCCCACCCGATCCCGGTGCGGGCTCTCTGGAGAGAAAGGTCTCTGGCATCCTGCCGGGAGCTTCGCTCCCTTTCGCGGGCAGGGCCCGCTCCCACTAAGCCAAGACGATATTGGTTTCCCGGATAGCGGCTCTCTGGTATCATTTTTTGCCATCCTGACGTCGCCCAGGCGTCCGAAATCCGGCCATCCCGTATTTATCGAAGAGAACCTTTGCCCACCCCGGCGGGCAAGGGTATTTTTTTGGAAGGCGTTCGGGCTCCCGCAAGCGGGCGCGTTCAATCCATGACTTACTGGTGGGTGCATGGCACGTTTTATTTTTGTCACCGGCGGGGTGGTGTCCTCCCTCGGAAAGGGAATCACCGCGGCGTCGCTGGCTTCCCTGTTGGAAGCCCGTGGCCTGAAGGTCACCCTGATCAAGATGGATCCCTACATCAACGTGGATCCGGGCACCATGAGCCCCTATCAACACGGCGAGGTGTTCGTCACCGAGGACGGCGCCGAGACCGACCTGGATCTGGGCCACTACGAGCGCTTTATCCGCACGCGCCTGACCCGGCGCAACAGCTTCACCACCGGCCGCGTCTACCAGGACGTGCTGGATAAGGAGCGCCGCGGCGAGTACCTGGGCGCCACCGTGCAGGTGATCCCGCACATCACCGACGAAATCAAACTGAAGATCGAGCAGGGCGCCGGCGACGCCGACGTGGCGATCGTCGAGATCGGCGGCACCGCCGGCGACATCGAGTCGCTGCCGTTCCTGGAGGCGGTGCGTCAGCTGCGCGTGGAGCTGGGCTCCAGCCGCTCGCTGCTGGTGCACCTGACCCTGGTGCCCTACATCGCCTCCGCCGGCGAGATCAAAACCAAGCCGACCCAGCACTCCGTGAAGGAGCTGCGGTCCATCGGCCTGCAGCCGGACATTCTGGTGTGCCGGGCCGACCATCCGGTGCCCCAGGGCGCCCGGGAAAAGATCTCCCTGTTCACCAACGTGGAAGCGCGGGCGGTGATTTCGGCGCCGGACTGCAAGACCATCTATCAGGTGCCGCGGGTGCTGCACGAGCAGGGCATGGACGACATCATCGTGGAGAAATTCCACCTTGATCTGCCGGCGCCGGACCTGAGCGAGTGGGACCGGGTGGTGGAAGCGCAGCTCAACCCGGAACGCCAGGTCACCATCGGCATGGTGGGCAAGTACATTGATCTGGCGGACGCCTACAAGTCGCTGAACGAAGCGCTGATGCACGCCGGCATCGCCACCCGGGCGAAGATCAATATCCGTTATATCGACGCCGAGGACATCGAGCGGGACGGCACCGCCGAGCTGGGCGAAGTGGACGCCATCCTGGTGCCCGGCGGCTTCGGCGACCGGGGCACCGAGGGCAAGATCGCGGCGATCCGCTACGCCCGGGAAAACAAGGTGCCGTACCTGGGCATCTGCCTGGGCATGCAGCTGGCGGTGATCGAGTACGCCCGCCACGTGGCCGGCCTGACCGGCGCCCATTCCACCGAGCTCAAGCAGGACACGCCGGACCCGGTGGTGGCGCTGATCACCGAGTGGACCCGCGAGGACGGCAGCAAGGAGCTGCGGTCGGCAGCGTCGGACCTGGGTGGTACCATGCGCCTGGGCGGCCAGGAGTGCGTGCTGGTGGACGGCAGCGTGGCGGCGAAGTGCTACGGCAAGACGCACATTATTGAGCGTCACCGCCACCGCTACGAGGTCAACAACAACTACCTGGACAAGCTGGAAGCCGCCGGCCTGAAAATTGTCGGCCGCTCCCACGACGGTGAGCTGGTGGAAGTGATCGAAGTGGGCGACCATCCCTGGTTCGTGGCCTGCCAGTTCCACCCGGAATTCACCTCCACGCCGCGTGACGGCCACGGTTTGTTCAAGGGCTACGTGGAAGCGGCCCTGGCGGCGCACCGGACGTCGTCCGCCATCTGAAGGAGTAGAGCATGCGGAACATCACCATCGAGCTGGGTGATCTGGCGTTCGCCAACGACCGGCCCATGGCCCTGTTCGGCGGCATGAACGTGCTGGAATCCCGCGACATCGCCCTGCGGGTGGCCGAGGCCTACGCCGAGGTCACCGGCAAGCTGGGCATGCCCTGGGTGTTCAAGGCCAGCTTCGACAAGGCCAACCGCTCGTCGCTGCACTCCTACCGGGGTCCGGGCATGGAAGAGGGCCTGAAGATCTTTCAGGAGATCAAGGACACCTTCGGCTGCCCGGTGATCACCGACGTGCACGAGCCCTACCAGGCGGCGCCGGTGGCGGAAGTGGCGGACATCATCCAGCTGCCCGCCTTCCTGGCGCGCCAGACCGACCTGGTGGTGGCGATGGCCCGCACCGGCGCCATCATCAATATCAAGAAGCCGCAGTTCCTGGCCCCCCAAGAAATGAAGCATATTCTGCACAAGTGCGAAGAGGCCGGTAACGAGCGGCTGATTCTGTGCGAGCGCGGTTCGTCGTTCGGCTACAACAACCTGGTGGTGGACATGCTCGGCTTCGGCATCATGAAGCAGTTCGGCTACCCGGTGTTTTTCGACGTGACCCATGCGCTGCAGATGCCCGGCGGCCGCTCCGATTCCGCCGGCGGGCGCCGCCAGCAGGTGGCCGAGCTGGGCCGCGCCGGCATCAGCCAGGGCATCGCCGGGCTGTTCCTGGAGGCCCATCCGGACCCGGATAACGCCAAGTGCGATGGCCCCTGCGCCCTGCGTCTGGACCGCCTGGAGCCATTCCTGACCCAGATGCAGACCCTGGATAATACCGTTAAGGCGTTTCCCGCCTTCGACAACCATTGAACCCGATTTCGTTTCTGGAGACCGTCTCCCATGTCCAAGATCGTTGACGTCAAGGCCCGCGAGATTCTTGATTCCCGTGGCAACCCCACCATCGAAGCCGATGTGATTCTGGAGAACGGCGAGCGCGGCAGCGCCTGCGCGCCCAGCGGTGCCTCCACCGGTTCCCGCGAGGCGCTGGAGCTGCGTGACGGCGACAAGAGCCGCTACCTGGGCAAGGGCGTGACCCGCGCCGTGGGCAACGTCAATTTACAGATCCGCGAGCTGCTGGTGGGCCGCGACGCCGCCGATCAGCGCGCGCTCGATCAGGCCATGATCGACGCCGACGGCACCGAAAACAAAGGCAACCTGGGCGCCAACGCGATCCTGGCGGTGTCCCTGGCCGCCGCCAAGGCCGAGGCCCAGGCGCAGAACAAGCCGCTCTACGAGTACATCTCCGATCTGCAGGACGACGACAACGAGTACTCCCTGCCGGTGCCGATGATGAACATCATCAACGGCGGCGAGCACGCCGATAACAACGTCGACATCCAGGAGTTCATGATCCAGCCGGTGGGCGCGCCCACCGTGGCCGAGGCGATCCGCTACGGCGCCGAGGTGTTCCACGCTCTTAAAGGGGTGCTGAAGAAGCGCGGCCTGAACACGGCGGTGGGCGACGAGGGCGGCTTCGCCCCGGACCTGCCCAGCAACGAAGCGGCGCTGGAAGCGATCATGGAAGCCATCGAGATCGCCGGCTACAAGGCCGGCGACGACATCACCCTGGCCCTGGACTGCGCCTCCAGCGAGTTCTACAAGGACGGCAAATACGTGCTGGCCGGTGAGGACCGCAGCATGGACGCCGCCGGCTTCGCCGACTATCTGGCCGAGCTGTGCGACCGCTACCCGATCATCTCCATCGAGGACGGCATGGACGAGTCCGATTGGGACGGCTGGAAGACGCTCACCGAGAAGCTCGGTGACAAAATCCAGCTGGTGGGCGACGACCTGTTCGTCACCAATACCAAGATTCTGCAGCGCGGTATCGACGAGCACATCGCCAACTCGATTCTGATCAAGTTCAACCAGATCGGCTCCCTGTCGGAAACCCTGGACGCCATCAAGATGGCCAAGGACGCCGGCTTCACCGCGGTGATCTCCCACCGCAGCGGTGAGACCGCCGACACCACGATCGCCGATCTGGCGGTGGCCACCGCCGCCGGTCAGATCAAAACCGGCTCGCTGTGCCGCTCCGACCGGGTGGCCAAGTACAACCGGTTGATCCGCATCGAGGAGGAACTGGGCCGTGCCGCCTACAACGGGCGCAAAGAGTTCCGGTTCCTGGGCTGACGCCAGCATGGCCGGCCGTAGCGTTCCGTTCCCCGGCCGTGGTCAGGCGCCGTGGGGCGCGCGATGAAAGTGTCGCCCGCCCGCCAGGTGGTGCTGGCCGTACTGGCGCTGGTGCTGCTGGTGTTGCAGGCGCGGCTGTGGTTCGGCGAGGGCAGCCTGCGCCACGTGGCCAGCCTGGAGCGGCAGGTGGAAGTACTGAATGCCAAGAACGCCGAACTGGCCGAGCGCAACCGCCTGCTGGCCGCCGACGTGCGTGACCTGAAAGAAGGCACCGAAGCGGTGGAGGAGATCGCCCGCAAGGATCTGGGCATGATCCGTGACGGCGAAAGCTTTTTCCTGATCGTGGAACCTCAACAGGACCCGGACCGTGACTGAGCGCCGCTCTCTATCCTTGCCGCCTCCCTTGTTCGCCGTGGTGCCCGCCGCCGGTGTCGGCGCGCGCATGGGCGCCGGGCTACCCAAGCAGTACCTGACCCTGCAGGGCCGCACCCTGGCCGAGCATACCCTGGGCCGGCTGCTCGCCTTCGCGCCGCTGCAGGCGGTGGTGGTGGCGGTGGCCGACGGCGACCCCTGGTGGCCGGAACTGGCGGTGGCCCGCCATCCCCGCGTCACCAGCGTCACCGGCGGCGACAGCCGCGCCCGGTCGGTGCTGGCCGGAGTGGCGGCGGTGCTGGAGCGGGCGCCGGACGCCCGCGTACTGGTGCATGACATGGCGCGGCCGCTGGTGCGGCTGTCCGATATCCAGGCGCTGCTTGACCACGACGACCGGGGCGACGGCGCGATCCTGGCGCGGCCGGTCACCGACACCATCAAGCAGGCGGACGCCGACACCCGCATCCGCGCTACCCTGGATCGGTCGCTTATCTGGCGGGCGCTCACCCCCCAGCTGTTCGACGCCGGCCGTTTGCACGACGCCCTGCACAGCGCCCTGCGCGACGACCCGGAGGCGATCACCGACGAGGCCTCGGCGCTGGAAGCGGCCGGCGCCCGGCCGGCGCTGGTGGCCGGCCACGCCGACAACATCAAAATCACTGTCCCGGAAGATCTGGCGCTGGCGCGCTTCTATCTCCGGGCCCAGGAAGAGGAAGGGCTGGCATGGCAATTCGTATAGGCCAGGGGTTCGACGTGCACGCCTTTTGCGAGGGCGACCACGTGATGCTGGGCGGTGTGCGCATTCCCCACGAGCGCGGCCTGAAAGCCCACTCCGATGGCGACGTGGCCCTGCACGCGCTCGCCGACGCGCTGCTCGGCGCCCTGGCGCTGGGCGACATCGGCCACTACTTTCCGGATCACGATGAGCGCTGGCGCGGCGCCGACTCCGGCGGCCTGCTGCGGGCGGTGATGGACGGCGTCAGCACCGCCGGCTGGCGCATCGGCAACCTGGACCTGACGGTGATCTGCCAGGCGCCCAAGCTGGCCGACCATATCGCCCCCATGCGGCGCCGCATCGCCGGCCTGCTGGACTGCGGCATGGATCAGGTATCGGTGAAGGCCACTACCACCGAGCGGCTCGGGTTCACCGGCCGGGGCGAGGGCATCGCCGTGCAGGCGGTGGTGCTGCTCACCCACGAGGACCAATGAGCCGCGACGCCGACCTGCCGGCGCCGCTGCCGGCCACGCCCGCCGCCCACGGCGGCCCCTTCGGTAAAGCGCTGCTGCGCGCCGGCTTCGAGGATTTCCGCGTCACCGAGATCATGAACGTGGTCCCGGAAGGCGAGGGCGAGCACCTCTGGCTGGAGATCGAAAAAACCGACTGGAACACCGAGGACGTGGCCCTGTGGCTGGCCAAACAGGCCGGCATCCACCGTCTTGCCGTAGGCTACAGCGGCCTCAAGGACCGCCGTGCCGTGACCCGCCAGTGGTTCAGCCTGCATCTGCCCGGCAAAGCGGACCCGGACTTCTCCTGGCCGGCGGGCCTGGTCGCTCTGCAGGCGCGCCGTCACCGGCGCAAGCTCAACCGGGGCACGCACCGCGGCAACCGCTTCGAGATCGTGCTGCGTGAACTGGACGCTGACCGCGACGCCCTGGAGCGTACCTTGCATACCCTTTCCGAGCGCGGCGTGCCCAATTACTTCGGTGAACAGCGCTTCGGCCGGAGCGGCGGCAACTGGCAACGCGGCCAGCAATGGCTGTTGGGCGGCGAGGCCCCCCGTAAACGGGCGCTGCGCGGTATCTGGTTGTCGGCGGTGCGCAGCGGCCTGTTTAATCGGGTTCTGGCCGAGCGGGTGCGCGAGGGCGTCTGGGACCGGCCGCTGGAGGGCGATATCCTCCAGCCCCGTGACAGCCGCGGGTTGTTCGAAGCCGACCAGGACGCCAGCGCCGGCGCCCGCGTGGCCGCCGGCGAGGTGCACCCCACCGCCCCTTTGCCGGGGAAGGCGGGCATGGCATCATCGGCGGCTTGTCGGCACCTGGAAGCGCGCGCTCTGAGCGGCTGTGACGCCCTGATCGAGGCGCTCGCCGGGGAGGGGGTGGACGCCGCGCGCCGGGCCACGCGGTTGCCCGTGAATGGCTTACAATGGGCCTGGAGCGAGGGCGACGTGCTGACGCTGGGGTTTGATCTGCCCACCGGCGCGTTCGCCACCACGGTGCTCGCCGAGTTGGTGGAAACACATACGCCGGTTAACGAAAATTAAAACCTCCGGCGCGTCATTGGATTGGGGATGCATTAACACACATGAACACAGAGCTGCGCGGTATTGGCATGACGTCGGCACGGACCCGGGAGAGGCTGATCAGCCGCCTGCGGGAAGCGGGCATCGAGGACGAGCGCGTTCTCGAAGTGATCCGCAACACCCCCCGTCACCTGTTTATCGACGAGGCCCTGGCGCACCAGGCCTATGACGATACCGCCTTGCCCATCGGTTACGGCCAGACCATCTCCCAGCCCTGGGTGGTGGCGCGCATGACCGAGCTGCTGATCGCCGACCGGGTGCCGCCCAAGGTGCTGGAGATCGGCACCGGCTGCGGCTACCAGACCGCCGTGCTGGCCGCGCTCTGCGAGCAGGTGCATTCGGTGGAACGGATCCGCCCGCTGCAGGACCAGGCGCGCCGCCGGCTGATCAGCCTGGGCATGGCGCGGGTGCAGCTAAAGCACGCCGACGGCGGTTTCGGCTGGAAAGCCGCCGCCCCCTTCGACGGCATTCTGGTGGCCTGCGCGCGCCCGGATATTCCCGATGAACTGCTCGGCCAACTGGCCGACGGCGGCCGCCTGGTGATGCCGGTGGGCGACCGGGTGCAGAAGCTCACCGTGGTGGAGCGTCACGGCGATGAAATCACCACCCGCGCCCTGGACACGGTGCGCTTCGTGCCGTTTCAACGGGGCGTGCAATGAGCGGGCCCTGGCGCCCCGGCCTGTTCCTGCGGGGCATGGCCATGGGCGCCGCGGATGTGGTGCCCGGTGTGTCCGGCGGCACCCTGGCGCTGATCACCGGCATCTATCAGGAACTGATCGATACCCTCGGCGGCATCGGCCCGCGCCTGCTGGGCGTGTGGCGGCGCGAAGGTTTCGTGGCGTTCTGGCGGACCGGCAATTTTACCTTCCTTTGCACGCTTTTAGCGGGAATCCTCACTAGCATTGCGCTACTGGCCCGGATGATCGGCTGGCTGCTGGAGAACCATCCGGTGCCGGTATGGGCGTTCTTTTGCGGTCTGATCCTGGCCAGCATCGTGATGGTGCTCAAGCCGCTGCAGCAGCGCGGGGTGACGCAGGGCGTGGCCTTCGTGATCGGCACCACGCTGGCGGCGCTGATCGCCCTGGCCCCCGGGCTGGGCGCCTACCCGGTGTCGCCGCTGATCTTTTTCCTCGGCGGGGCGCTGGCGATCTGCGCGATGATCCTGCCGGGCATTTCCGGCAGCTTTATTCTGTTGCTGCTGGGGTTGTATCCCTCGGTGCTGGCCGCGGTGGAGCAGGGCGACTGGCCCCTGTTGCTGGCGTTCATGGCCGGCTGCGCCTGCGGCTTGCTGGCGTTCGTGCGGCTGTTGAAATGGCTGCTGGCGCGCCACCACGACACCGTGATGGCGCTGCTCGGCGGTTTCATGGCCGGCTCCCTGGTGAAGCTGTGGCCCTGGCGGCTGAGCGTGGAGGGCGGTGTCGGCGACCGTTGGCTGTGGCCGGCGGAGTACGCCCGCGCGGTGCAGGGCTCCAGTGAGCTGCCCGCGGCCCTGGTGATGACCGCGGTGGGTCTGGTGTTGGTGTGGTTACTTTCTTTCGCCGCGCCCGGGCATAATGAGGTCACTGAAACGGACGAGTAACCTTTTGCGTGTTTTGCTCTCCACATTGTTGTCGCTGTGTCTGTGCGGCTGCGCGGTAGGGAATCCGCCGCCGGTGGTGGACATCTATCAGCGCGACAGCAAGGCCACCAAAGTGACGTCGGGCAGCCACCGGGTAGCGCGTGGCGAAACCCTGTATTCCATTGCCTGGCGTTACGGCTGGGATTACCGGGCGCTGGCCGAGGCCAACGACATCGACGCGCCGTACACCATCTATCCCGGCCAGACCCTCTCTTTCGCCGGCGGCCCCAAGCAGGCCACCCGGCCGTCCCGCCCGCCCGCCTCGTCGAGCAGTGCCCCGGCCAAGCCGTCGTCCTCGTCGTCCGGCGCCGCCAAGGCGGAACCGGCCCCGCCGCCCGCACCCAAACCCAAGCCGAGCACCGACACCGGCCCGGTGAACTGGCAGTGGCCGGCCTCCGGTGAGGTACTGGAACGTTTCTCCAAGGCCTCCGGCGGGCGCCGCGGCATCACCATCGGCGACCGCGAGGGCAGCCCGGTGCGCGCCGCGGCCGACGGCCGCGTGGTCTACCGGGGCAGCGGCCTCACCGGCTACGGCAACCTGCTGATCGTCAAACACAACGACCGCTGGCTGAGCGCCTACGCGCACAACAGCAGCCTGCTGGTGAAAGAGGGCGACCGGGTCAGCGCCGGCGACAAGATCGCCACCATGGGCGCCAGCGGCACCTTCCGCACCCAGCTTCACTTCGAGATCCGCAAGGACGGCCAGCCGGTGGACCCGCTCACCGTGCTGCCGAACCGGTCCTGATATGAACGCCGACAGCGAACGTCAGCAACGCCGCCTTCTGACCCTGGCCGCCAGTGCCTCGGTGGCCACCGCGCTGGTATTGATCGCGGTGAAAACCGTGGCCTGGATGATGACCGGCTCGGTGAGTCTGCTGGCGTCGCTGGTGGACTCGGTGATGGACTCCCTGGCGTCGCTGATGAACTTCGCCGCGATCCACTATTCGCTGGTCCCCGCCGACGACGAGCACCGCTTCGGTCACGGCAAAGCGGAAGCGCTGGCCGGCCTCGGCCAGGCCGTGCTGATCGGCGGCTCGGCGCTGTTTCTGCTCAAGGAAGCGGTGCTCAAACTGATCGAACCGGCGCCGCTGGAGGCCACCGCCCTGGGCGTCGGGGTGATGGTGTTCTCGATCCTGCTCACCGCGCTGCTACTGCTGCTGCAGCGCTATGTGGTGCGCCGCACCGGCTCCACCGCCATCGACGCGGACGCGCTCCATTATCTGTCCGACCTGGCGGTGAACCTGGGCATCATTTTCACACTGATCGTGGCCGGCTACGGCTTCGAGGAGGTCGACGGCATCGTCGGCCTGGCGATCGCGCTCTATATTCTGCGCTCCGCCTGGAAAATCGGTTGGGACTCCACCCAGCTGCTGCTCGATCATGAGCTGCCCGGCGAGGTGCGCGACGTGATCAGCGCGGTGGTCGCCGAACAGGAAGACGCGCTCGGTTTCCACGACCTGCGCACGCGCCAGTCCGGGCGCACCCAGTTCATCCAGCTGCACGTGGACATGGACCAGAACCTGTCGCTGCGCGACGCCCACGACCTCGGCGAGCGCATCCGCGCCGGCATCGTCGAGCACTACCCGGCGGCGGAAGTGATCATCCACCACGACCCCGTCGCCGAGCGCCCCCACGTGCCCATCGACGATCACCACTAGCGACCCCTTTGGGGTGGGGCCCTCCAGCAGGGCCGCGGGTCATGGCACGGATTGTGCGAGCGGGCCTCGCCCGCGAAAGGCAAGCCAAGCTTGCCGGCAGGATCCCAGAGACCTTTATTGTCCCGGTGTCCGGAGCTCCGTATCCGAGACGCGGTGCAATGGTGGTGCCTTCCGGGATCGCTCAAGCCTTCCCTGGGCGCTCTCATTTGGCCATCCATGGCCAAATAGGTCCCTCCAGGCACCACCATTGCCCCGCTCACTTTGCAACGGAACTGTCACGGGTCAGAACGCCGCCTGGACCTTTCTACGAAGTGGGGTTTGTGGCGTTGAGTCTCCCAAGGAGCGCCGGGATCGGGTGGGCCCGTCCAGGACCGTGTTTGGCCAGGGATGGCCAAACGTCGAGCCTTGTATGTTCAATACCGATGAACAGTTAAGGTTGTCCACCAGTTACCGGGGAGGCCGTCTGAGCCTGGAGGCAGT
>MDSY01035708.1_pt1 | contig 10656 bp, 11 predicted proteins | sample 811131 | NCBI WGS metagenome assembly MDSY01 (sample SAMN05326643, study PRJNA326480) | marine metagenome | isolation source: seawater | place: Atlantic Ocean: South West | collected 2010
TGATGACCTCAAAAGAGGTAGTATAAAAGTATATATTGAGATAAATAAGATCAAAGATGACCAAGTAATTACATTAAATCAGCAAAGGTTTGAAAAAACTCTAGAAATCCTAGATGATATAGGTAAAAAATATGGTCAAAAACTTAATTTAACTGAAGTCATCAATTTGAATGATATGTTATCTTTTGCTGATTCTAATTTTAGTGATAACGATAAATTAATCTATGCCATAAGAAATGCTTTAGTTCAACTAAATAAAATGAGAATTAATGAAGGAAAACAATTATATAAAGATTTGACTGAACGTATCAAAACCATGAAAAAAGATTTATCCAGTATTAAAAAGTTGTCAGATAAAATGCCTAAAAACAAGCTGAGATATTTGAGGGAGAAGATTAGTTCCTTAATTAATCAGGACTCTGTAGATCAAAACAGATTATTACAAGAAGTAGCTTATTTAATTGAACGTGCGGATGTGACAGAAGAAATTGTTAGGCTTAACATTCATTTTGATAATTTTACAAAGTATTTAAAATACGATGATCCTGTTGGTAAAAGGCTGAATTTTTTAATTCAAGAAATAAATAGAGAAATAAATACCATTGGGTCCAAAAGTCCTGTCCATGAGATCACGACTAAGACTGTAGAAATGAAAAATGAGATTGAAAAAGTCAGAGAACAAGTACAAAATATTTTATGAAGAAAAATTTAATTTGTGTATCTGCTCCATCAGGGTCAGGAAAGACAACACTATGTAAAGCTATTAGAAAACTGAGGTCAGACCTAGTGTGGTCAGTATCTTGTACTACCCGATCACCAAGAAATGGGGAGGTAGATGGAGAGGATTATCATTTTAAAACAAAAAAAGATTTTCTTTCAATGATAAATGAGGGTGTATTTGCAGAGTGGGAGAATGTTCATGGAAATTATTATGGCACAATTAAATCAAAATTAAATGATTCAATTAAAAATAATGAAACTGTATTACTTGAACTTGATGTTAATGGTACAACCACAATTCAGAAATTATATCCAAACCATTCATATTCAATTTTTATTATCCCCCCTAGTAAGGATCATTTGAGGATTAGATTGAAAAGCCGAGCAAGTGAAACAGATCAAATCATTGAAAAAAGATTAAGAAGATTTGACAAAGAGATGAAGCACAAAGATCAATTTGATACTCTATTAATTAATGATAATATTGATGTTGCAATTAAAGATTTTATTAAAAAAGTTAATCAAATAACAAAAGGAGTTTACTAATGTCTATAAAGACCATCCCTTTAAGAAATATTGAGGAAAAAGTTGATAACATGTATGAGGCCGTATGTATAATGTCTGGCCAAGCAAAACGAATACTTGATGAACGTATTGTTCAAGCCTCGATAAAAGACGCTGAGGAGGAAGATTATGGCGTGTTTGATGAAATAGAGGAAAAATCTCCAGAAGATTACGTTGAATTAGAAAAAACAACTAGTATGGCAGTAAATCAATTTATTGATGGTGAAATTAAATGGAGGAAAAAAGAAAATATTACATAGTCATATGGAAATTAATGAAGCCAAAAAATATCTAAGACAGCATATTGAGTTATTTGGCAATGAAATATATGCCCCCATTAATGATAATTGTATTAAGAAATCTGATAATTTCATCTCTTTTCATGAGAACTTAAATAGTTTTAGAGCCTCAATAGAAAACTGTGAAAATTGTAATCTTTCCATTACCAGAAATAAGTTTGTTTTTGGTTCAGGTGATCCAGATGCAGACTTAATGTTAGTAGGAGAGGGACCAGGTGCAGAGGAGGACTCTCAAGGAGAACCCTTTGTTGGAATGGCAGGAATTCTACTTGATAAAATATTAAAAGCTATTGGGCATATTAGAGGTAATAATATTTTTATTACTAATATAGTAAAATGTAGACCTCCAGAAAATCGTAATCCATTACAGTCGGAGGTTGAACAATGTATTCCTTATCTAGTAAAACAGATAAATTTAATAGAACCTAAAATCATTGTTGCTCTTGGCAAAGTAGCAGGACAAACCTTGCTAAAAGAAAAAATGCTAATAAAAGAAATGAGAAAAAAAACATATAAATATAATTCAATACCATTAATAATTACATATCATCCTGCTGCCCTACTAAGAAATCCATCTTTAAAAAAAGATGTTTGGGAGGATTTTCAATATATACGTGACTTTTTGAAATCATAATTTTCATGGAAATAGAAAAAAATAAAATATTAAATGTGCAACCACATTCTGATGAAGCAGAGCAAGCTGTTCTTGGATCAATGTTATCTAGTTCGAAAGCAGTAGATAAATCGTTTGAAAAAAAACTTAAATCTGAACATTTTTATAAGAATGCTCACTCTTTAATATATTCCGCAATGGAAAAACTCAATAAAGATAACGAGCCCATTGATACCGTCTCAGTTGTCGATTTGCTATCAAAGAGAAAACATTTAAAAAAATCTGGTGGAGCCTATTACATAAGCGGGTTAATTGAGGTAGTTCCCACAACAGCACATATCGAACGTTATATAAAAATTGTGATGGAAAAATCTATACTAAGAAATTTAATTTTCTTAGCAAATGACATATCAAAAGAAGCATATAGTGATAGCGAAGAGGTTGAAGATATTTTAGAAACTGTGCAAAAGTCTATTTTTAGTATAACACAAGATGTGCTTCAAAAAGATTTTGAAAAACTTGACCCAGTACTCATAAAAACATTTGATAAAATTGATAAAATTGCAGCCCACAAGGGAGCAGTTATCGGCGTGCCATCAGGCTTTCATGAGCTCGATCAATTAACTACTGGATTTCAGAATGGAGATTTAATCATTATCGCTGGAAGGCCCGGTATGGGTAAAACATCTTTTGCATTAAATGTCATGAGAAATGCTGCAATAGATAGCAAAAAGAAAATTGGGTTTTTTAGTTTAGAAATGGCAAGCGAACAACTTGCGATGCGTCTACTTTGCTCGGAAGCGCGAGTTGATAGTAACTTAGTGAGACGAGGTGATTTACCTAAATCAAAATATAAAAATTTGAGTTTAGCAGTGGGGCCACTATCTGATTCAGAAATTTATCTGGATGATACACCCGCACTAAGTATTCTCGAGTTGAGGGCGAAAGCTAGAAGGTTGAAAAATGATGCAGATATTGATATGATTATAGTTGACTACCTTCAGTTGATGCAGGGTCCACGAGGTGTAGAAAGTCGTCAGCAAGAGATTGCTACAATTTCTAGATCAATGAAAGCGCTAGCTAAAGAGTTAGATGTGCCTATTGTTGCACTTTCGCAATTATCAAGGGCAGTTGAGCAGCGTTCTGGTTCTCATAGGCCTCAACTTTCAGATTTAAGAGAGAGTGGAGCAATTGAGCAGGATGCCGATGTAGTAATTTTTTTATATAGAAAATACCTGTATACAAAAGAAGAAGAAGATGATGGGAAGGCAGAAATTATTGTTGCTAAACAAAGAAATGGCCCTACAAATACAGTTGAGGCAGCATTTATTAATAGATATACACGTTTTGAAAATTTGGCCCATAATTCTGAGCCACCATTTTAATGGATAATCCAATTAGTAGATTAGCGCCACAATTATTTGGCGAATATCCAAGATCCTTTATAAAACTTTACAAAAAAATATCTATACCTTTAGATACTGATGAAAATAATTTAAAAAAAATACTATGGAAAGCATACGAATTTGGTTACAGGTATCATGAAGGTCAAAAAAGGCTTTCTGGCGAGCCTTATTTCAATCATTGCATTGAAGTTGCTAATACCTTAGCATCATGGAACATGGACTATACTACCATAATGGCTGGGCTGCTTCATGATGTAGTTGAAGACACTGATATAACTGTAAAGGACCTAGAAAAAGAATTTGATAAAGATCTAGCTAATCTTGTTGACGGACTCACAAAAATAAGTGGAATTGAATTCAGCACACGCAAAGAAAAACAGGCTGGAAATTTTATGAAAATGCTACTGTCGGTAGCAAAAGATATTAGGGTAATTATTATTAAGTTTGCAGATAGAATGCATAACATGAGGACAATAGAATATCTTCCAAAATTAAAACAGCATCGTATAGCAAAAGAAACTAGAGATGTCTACTCCCCCTTAGCTCACAGACTAGGTATGGCTGCAGTAAAATCACAGTTGGATGATTTATCATTTAAAATTCTTAATAAGGAAGACTATTCATCTATAGAATCCAAACTAAAAACGACTAATCGTCAAAGAAAAAAATTGATCAATAGCTTTATTGCCCCGATTGAAAAAGGTCTAAAAAAGTATAATGTCAAACCCAACGTTTTTGGACGCTCAAAATCATATTACTCGATTTACGGTAAAATGATAAATAGAAATAAAAGTTTTGAAGATATTTATGATATTTATGCTATCAGAATAATTGTAGATAGGATTGAAGATTGTTATACCACGCTAGGTGTTGTTCATAGTATTTATACTCCTGTACAAGAAAGATTTAAAGATTTTATTGCTACTCCAAAATCAAATGGCTACCAATCTATTCACACAACAATCATTGGAGCTGATGGGAAAATGGTAGAGATACAAATTAGAACAAGTGATATGGATACGACCGCAGAGATAGGCATTGCATCTCATTGGGTCTATAAAGAAGGCGGAAAAACTGTAAATGATATTAGTGCGGATATTAAATGGTTAAGAGAATTAATAGAAATTTTAAAAAATGAGTCTAGTGACCCCAAAGAGTTCATGGATTTATTGAAGATTGATTTATTTGATGGTGAAATTTACGTATTTACTCCAGCAGGTGATTTAATCCAGCTTCCTATTGGTTCGACTCCTGTAGATTTTGCTTTTCAGGTTCACACCCAGGTCGGTATGCATTGTTTAGGTGCAAAAGTTAATCATCAGCTTGTTACATTAAATGTAGAATTGAAAAGCGGAGATGTGGTTGAAATAATTACAGGAAAAAAGCAAACACCTAGCATTAACTGGCAAAAGTTCGTAGTGACTAGCAAGGCTAGAAATGCAATAAATAAATACCTGAAAAATGAAAGTGCAAAAGAAAGTATCAGACTAGGCAGGGAGATATTATATAAAACACTTAGAAGATTAAAAATCTACAATCTTAAGGAAGAATATTTAGATGCATACTCAAATTTTGGTTTTAGTAATCAAGATTCATATTTATCTGCAATTGGTCATGGAAAATTAGTATTTCGAGAAATACATAATAAAATTAATCCGGATAATTCAGATCCAGGTACATCAACATATAAAAAAATAGGAAATGCTATTGAGAACGTTCTGCGTCCGCGGGATGGAATATTGTTAGATGGAATCAATAATCTTATGATTAAATATGGAAAGTGCTGTAATCCTATTCCCGGTGATGATGTCACAGGTTTCGTTACTAGAGGTAGAGGTTTAACAGTGCATAGAACTCAGTGCCAAAGCTTACCCCTTATTACCCAAGAGGAGGAACGCCTAGTTCCTGTGGATTGGAACATTCCAAAGGATACCACATTCAATTCTAGATTAAAAATTATAGGTTTAGATTATAAAGGTTTATTAAAAAATTTATCAGAATGTATTGGGGGGCAAAACGTAAATATTTCAAGTGTTGATATTAAGGTTAATGGAGCTTTAGCTACTGCATTTTTTATTGTCCAGATAAAGAATAAAAGACAGTTGGATAGACTAATAAAAAAATTATCCTTTGTTAAAAATGTAGATAAGGTAGAAAGGGCAGAAAAATAATATGCGTATTACCACATATACCAAACGAGATATTGCTAAAAATCTCGGAAACAAATTAGGTCTAAGCACTAGAAAGTCTTTAGTTTATACTAATGAAGTTTTCAATGTTTTGAGGGAATTATTATGTGAGGACAAACCTTATATAAGGATTGAAGTAAGAAATTTTGGTGTGCTTGAATCAAAGCCGACAAAAGCAAAACCAAGAGCAAGAAACCCAAAAACCAATGAAGAAATATTTGTTCCTGCGCATAAGAAGACTCGTTTTAAACCTGGAAAAATTTTGAAAAATCATCATAAAAAGCCTCTTTAAATATCAATATGGCTCGAATCTTAGGAATAGATTTTGGTGAAAAGAGAGTTGGGTTAGCATTGTCTGATAGACTAAATCTCATTGCATCACCATATAAAACCATTCAATACGCTTCTGAAAATGATTTGTTGAATAAAATAAAAAAAATTGTTTCTGATAAAGAAATTGGAACTTTTGTTTTAGGCCTGCCTCTTAACATGAAAGGTCAGGACTCTAATCAAACAAAAAAAGTTAGAAGTTTTAAAAAACTTCTAACAATGCTGGAATTACCTATTTTTTATGAGGATGAAAGATTCAGTTCTGTGTTGGCTAAAAATTCATTGGTTTTACAAAATGTAAAGACTGGGCATAATAAATCTGAGATTGATAAAACTGCTGCTGCGATTATTTTACAGCAATATTTAGATAGAAATTTTAATTGAAATTTATTTTTAGTTTAAACCCTACTATTCAGGTAATAATATCTGGAATTTTAATTGGTTTAGCCTATCATCCATTAAATGTTGGTTTTCTTGCAATGATAGGTTTTATTCCATTAATTAATATTTTTTACAATGGCAGTTTGAGAGATAGCGTAATTAATGGTTACATATTTGGCTTTGTATACAATTTAACTGCATTTTATTGGATAGGAGCAAATTCAGGAGCAGGTTTTCTAACAGTAATATCCAGTCTCATTGCTGCGGTTTTATATTTATCATTATATTGGTCTTTTACTGGGTATATATTTTCATTGGTAGTGCTCAATTGGGGAAAATCTGTTGGCAATTTTATTTTACCAATAATTATTGTTACTATGGAGTGGATTCGTAGTTTTGGGCCACTTGGTTTTCCTTGGTCTAACCTTGCACTGACGCAATCAAATTATATCTATTTCATTCAGATTATGGAAATAACTGGAACCTACGGCATTACCTTTATTATTGTAAGTACAAATGTATTCATCTATCATTCAATTAAGAAGAGTTCGTTTTTGAGAAATGGTCTTTTACCTATTATAATTTTTTATTTTGGAATATCCTTAGCAGGTAGGGCAAGGATAGAATCACTACAAAATTATGAAAAAAAAATTAATGCAGTCATTGTTCAGCCAAATGTAGATCCCAACCGAAAATGGCATGAAAAGAAAAGAATCATTTCTTTTATGGATTCATTGCATCAAGAAGCTACGAAAATGAATCCTGATATAATAATATTCCCAGAAACAGCTTTCCCCTCTTATCTAACTAGAGATCACAAAACAAGAAGAATGCTACAGAAAACAGTTGATGAATCAAATGTACCTCTACTGACTGGGACAATAGACTTAATTTTAAAAAATAAAAAGAAAAACTATTACAACAGTGCAATGTGGCTTACGCCAAACAATGATTTTCAGATGTATTCAAAAATACATTTAGTACCATTTGCCGAATATGATTTGTTTCCAAGCATATTCCATCCGCTTACATGGTTAAATATCAATATAGATCGTGGGAGTTTTCGAGCTGGAAAAGATTATAAAATTTTTAATTTAGAGGGGATCTTTTTTTCTGATATAATATGTTATGAATCAAGTATACCAAATGTAGTAAGGGAGTTCGTTCGCAGGGGATCGGAATTTTTAATTATTCAAGCAAATGATGGATGGCTTGGAAATTCTTACGGTCCACATCAACATTTTGAATTAGCAAGACTTAGAGCCATTGAAAACCGAATACCAATATTAAGATCGGCCAATACAGGCATTTCAGGGGTTATAAGATCTGATGGAACAGTTCAAAAAAAAGTTGGTTTAAATGAGCAATTAATTTTTCAAGAAATTATAAATATTTCAAAGAGTGGAAGTATTTATTCATCCTATGGTGATATATTCGCTCTTGGTTGTTTTTTAATTACACTATTAATATCATTATTATTATGCAAAAAGCGTTTTACATAAGTTTCCTGCAATTCAGTCTACTGTTTGGTTCTTCAACTATACATCCAATAGTTAAATCCTTGATGATTCCAGGATGGGGGGAAGCATCTCTGGGTCACCAAAAATCATCTAGGTTTTTTATTCATTCGGAAGGAGCGCTATTGCTTAGCTGTTTATCTGCTTACAAAATTGCAAATACAAAACGAAATGAATATGTAGCCTTTGCTAATGAGCATGCAGGCACAAAAAATATAAGTGATCATAGATATTGGGTAGATATTGGCAACTACAATTCTAATCAAGCATTTGATGAAGAACATCTCAGGATGAGAGACGGAAAGCACGGTCAATGGTCATCAAACCCTTGGTTTTGGGAGGGTGGTGATAGCTTCCGAAAACGGTTTGAAAAAATGAGAATTGAAAGCGATAAATTATATTTTACAGGAAAATTCATTATCGGTGGAATTATTCTTAATCATATTGTTTCAGGGATTAATACACTTTATTTGACAAGAATTAATGACAAAAAAAGTTACTCATTATTTCCAACGATAGAAATGCATAATAACGATATACGTTATTTGTTTAAACTAGAACTAGAAATATAAAATCAATAATTATTTAGCAATTATAATTTTAAAAACATTGCATAGATATAAAATAATAATACAATACGATGGCTCATCATTTAGTGGATGGCAACTTCAAAAAAATAGAAATACTGTGCAAGGAGAGATAGAAAATGCATTAAAAATTATTTCTGCATCTGAAGACAGAATTGCTGTGCATGGGGCAGGTAGAACTGATTCGGGAGTACATGCACATGGACAGGTTGCACATTTTGATCTGGAAACAAATATCAAAAGCTCAGATTTATGCAGAGCTATTAATTATAACACATCGCAAGATTGTAAAATTATGTCTCTTGAAAAAGTTGATAATAATTTTGAATCACGCTTTGATGCAAAAAAGAGAAGATATCGATACCAAGTTTATACAGGTAGTTCACTATTATACAGAAACCAAGCATGGCTAATAAGTGATATTGATATAAAAATTCTTGAAGAATTATCACAAATGATAGTTGGTGAACATGATTTCCTTTCATTCTCAAAATATAGACCTGAACAAAAAAACACTAAATCAATAATTTATGAATCGTCATGGAATAGGAATGGTGATATGCTCGCGTATGAAATATCAGGTAATCGTTTTCTTCATCATATGGTCCGCTATTTAACAGGTACAATGGTCCAGGTATGTAGAGGCAGATTTCCAAAGGAGAAATTCAGTTCATTATTGCATGAACCAAGGAAAAATGTACAAATTCATCGTGCTCCTGCAAGTGGCCTAACGCTCATAAAAGTAGAGTATGATAAAAGCTAATAAAAAATATATAACTTTATTTACATTATTCACGATAAACATTTCATTATGTCAATCTGAACTTAATATTTCTAGAAGTACTGCTATTACTAAGGCCATAGAAAAAGTAGGACCGTCGGTAGCTTGTATTAATGTTCAGCAAAATGTAAGCGCCTTTTCTAGGCAGGATCCTTTTTTCCGTTATTTTTTCCCCCCTGAAATTTATCCTATGAAAAGTTCTGGAAGTGGTGTCGTTATCAGCCCTGATGGTTATGTTTTAACAAATACCCATGTTGTAGAGAATGCATCTAGAATAACAGTTACTCTGTCAGGTGGTGATGAGTATGACGCAGAAGTAATTGGTATTGATAAAACTTCAGATTTGGCATTATTACTACTAAATGGAAATAATTTTCCTTATGCCGAGATGGGTGATTCTGATGATCTTATCATTGGAGAGTGGGTGATTGCGCTGGGTAATCCTTTTGAATTATTTAGTATAAGCAATCAGCCTACTGCTAGTGTAGGAATTGTTAGTGCCAATCACATGGATTTTGGTATGCAAGAAGAGTCTGGCATTGTGTTGCAAAATATGATACAGACCGATGCAGCAATAAATCCAGGTAATTCAGGCGGGCCGTTAGTAAATGCCAGAGGGGAAGTTATTGGCATTAATACATTTATTTTTACAGGTTCAAATCAGAATAGGGGGTCCATTGGAATTGGGTTTGCAATACCAATTAATTCGGCAAAACGTATTGCCAAAGAGCTAAAAGTCTCTGGAAGCATTGATAGAAGTTTCACTACTGGATTAGTTGTGCAGCCTTTAACCAGAAGCATGATTAGGCATTTGAACATTCCATTTAGGGACGGAGTAATTGTTGTTCATGTGGATAGAAATAGTGTAGCTCAGAAGGCAGGAATAATTATAGGTGATATCATTGTTACTGCTGCTGGGCAAAAGGTAAATTCACCATCGGACATAAGGAATATTATTGCCGAAAAAGATTTGAGATCAGGGGATACATTGAAGCTAAATATTTATAGAGATGATGAATATTTTAAGATTAAACTTAAACTTGGGAGTTATAATTGAAATTAGCACCTGAGGGGAAAATTATTCTTTATCCACTTTCTGTAGTTCTATTGTTAAGTATAATAGCTAGTTATATGTATGCATTAGCCAGCATCTATATTGTAACATATATCTTAACTGTTATCATGCTTTTTTGCCTTAATTTTTTTCGTGATCCCAAAAGAATTACTCCTAAGCAAAATAATTTGATAATATCTCCGGCAGATGGCAAA
>MDSY01015400.1_pt1 | contig 10655 bp, 9 predicted proteins | sample 811131 | NCBI WGS metagenome assembly MDSY01 (sample SAMN05326643, study PRJNA326480) | marine metagenome | isolation source: seawater | place: Atlantic Ocean: South West | collected 2010
GTCTCATGATTATCCATTAAGAGGTAGAGGGGGTGTTGGGGTAGCAGCAATGGACAAGGCCATGCGTGGTGGACCAGTAATAGCATCCTTCCCCGTTGAACAAGACGATGAAATAATGCTGGTAACCTCTACGGGCCAATCAATTCGGTGCCCAGTAGATGGAATTTCTTTTCGTTCACGAAGCGCCGGTGGGGTTAAGGTCTTTAACACTTCAGAAAATGAGTCTGTAGTTTCCGTAGCTTGGATAGCAGACCAAGGGGATGAAGAAGCTGAAAACAGTTTGGAATAGACGTATTAATTCTTCAATATTGAACTAAGGTCAAAAATAACCTTGTCTAAAAATAGAGTCAAAATGTCAAATAAAGTTAATATAATCGGTGGAGGTATGGCTGGTGCAGAAGCAGCCTGGCAAGCTGCGATTATGGGGGTGAAAGTTACTATCCACGAAATGCGTCCGGATGTAAAAACATTTGCGCACCAAACGGGTGAACTCGCAGAAATGGTATGTTCTAACTCATTCCGTTCAGACGACGATGAACAAAATGCGGTAGGATTGCTCCATTGGGAAATGCGGACAGCTCACGGTATAATAATTAATAATGCAGACAAATATTCATTACCCGCAGGTGGTGCGCTTGCTGTTGATCGTGATTTATTTGCGCAAGGTGTTACAAAACAACTAAGGGAGCATCCAAATATTTCGATTAAGTATTCCGAAATTGAAGAAATACCTGAATCTGGAAATTGGATTATTGCAACAGGACCCTTAACATCTAGTAAGCTAGCAGCATCAATTGCAACTTCAAGTGGTCAAGATTCTTTAGCTTTTTTCGATGCAATAGCCCCAATTATATATCTTGATACAGTTGATATGGAAAAAACCTGGTTTCAATCACGGTATGATAAAGGGGAGACCGAAGAAAATAAAAAAGCTTACCTGAATTGTCCAATGGATAAAAAGACCTATGAAAACTTTATTGATAATTTATTAAAGGCGGAAAAAACAGAATTTAAGCCAGGAGAAACTGCGGGGTATTTCGATGGTTGTCTACCAATTGAAGTAATGGCTGAAAGAGGGAGAGAGACATTACGCTTTGGCCCAATGAAACCAGTCGGACTAACTAACCCTCATAAAGATACAGCAAAACCTTACGCAGTTGTTCAATTAAGGCAGGACAATGCGTTAGGTACCTTATTTAATATTGTAGGTTTCCAAACAAAAATGAAATATAGTTCTCAAAAAGAAGTTTTTAGAATGATACCTGGCCTTGAGAATGCTGAATTTGCACGTCTAGGAGGTATTCACAGAAATACCTTTATTAACTCACCGACCCTTCTCGACAGTGAATTAAAATTAAAAACTAATAAACATGTTCGCTTTGCCGGCCAAATTACTGGGGTTGAAGGATATGTTGAAAGTGCAGCTATTGGTCTTATAGCGGGTAGATTAGCTGCTGCTGAAGTTCTTAATCAAGATCTAGAAACTCCACCCATAAATACAGCAACTGGGGCATTACTAAACCATATATTAGGGGGAGCTGATGCAAAAACCTTCCAACCTATGAACATAAATTTTGGACTTTTCCCTCCAGTAGAAGCTAAAACTGGTCGAAAAAATCGACCGGTGCGTTATAAGATGTATACTGATAGGGCAAAAGAAGACTTTACCGATTGGCTCAAAAACTAATTTCCAATTAAATAGGTAAAAAAGGTTAGTGATTAATGACAAAAAAATACCTTACAGATGCGCACACCACAAATAAAAGAGAGTTTGTTGAAAACCTTTATAATAATTGGTCTACTTCATATGACAAAGAAATTGCAGAAAACGATTACGCAACCCCCAACCGTGTTGCCTTAATATTAAAAAATTTAATAAGTGATAAAAAAACAAAAATATTAGATTATGGTTGCGGCACCGGTTTATCAGGCGTTGCATTATTTAATGCTGGATTCAAAAATGTAGATGGAGCCGATCCTTCGGAAAAAATGTTACAAGAGGCAAGAAAGAAAAAGATATATACTTCTGTACTCAAGTTAAACTTGGACACTCCCACGCCTATTGAGTCCGGTGACTATTCGATCATCACAGCCGTGGGTGTCATAGGGCCAGGAGCAGCGCCATTAGAATTATTTGATGATATAATGTCATTGCTGGGTCCAGGCGGGCTATTTATATTTTCTTTTAACGACACAGCTCTTAGGGTCCCCGAATACTTAACTAAATTAAATAGGTACCTAATAACAAATAGTGCAAAACTACTATTTAAAGAATATGGCCCTCACCTACCGGGAATTCACTTAAAGTGTATGGTTTATGTGATCAAGAAAAATGACTTTTAAAACTAGGTTTGCTCCTTCACCAACTGGAGAGTTACACCTTGGCCACGCCTATTCAGCATTATTTGGATTCGATCTGGCATCAATCAATTCTGGTATATTCCATCTAAGGATTGAAGATTTGGATCAGTCTCGTTCCACAAAAGCATTTGAGAAAGCAATTTATGAAGATCTTAGTTGGCTTGATATAAAGTGGAATGAAAATATTATAAGGCAGTCAGAACGAAGTACTCTTTACAACGATAAGCTCAAAACTCTCTGGGATCTAGGCCTATTATACGAATGCTCTTGTTCGAGGCGAGATATACTAAATGCTATCTCTGCTCCTCACGGTAACAAACCCCGGTATGGTCCAGATGGAAGTATTTATCCAGGAACCTGTAAAAAAAATATTATGAAAAGTAGATTCCCGACTAAGCGAAATGGTGCTCTGCGGCTAGACATGAAAAAGGCTTGGAACTACATAGACCGTGATTTTTTAACATTTTTTGAAGCAGAAAAAATTCTAAAAGGTACCTCAAAAACTCAAATAGTAACAAGAACTGAGGCAGTGAATAATATTGGAGATGTAGTACTGTCTAGGCCAGGGAGTGAAGCATCTTATCACTTGTCAGTAGTAATTGACGACGCAGAATTGGGTATAAACAATATTGTAAGAGGGGAAGATCTATTTGATGCAACAAAAATCCATACTATATTATATTTTTTATTTAACTTCTCAAACCCCACTTATTATCATCACAAACTTATAACAGATTCTAATGGAAAACGTTTAGCAAAGCGGGACAAGTCACGATCAATTTCTTCTCTACGAAAAGCTGGACACACTCCAAAGAGTATCCGCTCTAAGCTTGGCATTTAACTTATTATAACTTTAAAAAATTTATATGCCCATAATCGGCTTTACTTTCAAATAAAATTCATTAATCCATAACGAGTTGTTTTAATCGCCGGAGCCTTTTACATTGGTCGAAAATACTAGTCTTATTCAATTATATTCAGAGAAAATTTTAAAATTTGCTACTGAGATGCCCCATACGGAAAGCTTAACAAATCCTGATGCTTCAATCCTTCGAAGATCTCCAGTGTGTGGTTCAACAGTTAATATAAGTATAAAAATATCACATGGTATGCTATCAGAGTATTCTCAAGATGTTAAAGCCTGCGCATTAGGACAAGCGGCTGCCTCAATTGTTGGAAACTCAATTATTGGATGTACATCTAATCAAGTAAGGGATGCTCGAGATCAACTTTTAGCAATGTTAACAAATAAAGGTCCCAGTCCTGAAAAGCCATTCCAAGATCTAGAAATACTTTCGCCTGCAAAAGATTATAAAAATCGACATTCCTCGATAATGTTGACCTTAGAAGCTTTAGTAGAGGCTCTAGAGACAATACCAGGTTAAATATTTGGTAAGAACGTAAATTTTCCTACTAACTTTAAACCAGATTAGGAAGATATAATCCAACCCCAATTATAACCATTATTGAAATTACGCCAATAGCATCTTTTGCTAATTCGTATGGCGTGCTTGATAGAATATATTTTAAATCATTAATCATAAAAACCTCTATTTGGCAGTAAAAACAGTTTCTAACTTAATACATTAATTTTAGAACAAAGCAAGAACACTTTTAAAAATATATATTTAACCTATTTTAATTAGATTAATTACTTTGCTTTTTTCCATTAGCCACAAAAGGTTACGAGCTGCCAAACCCCTTTTGCTCTCAAGCCTCGGATCATCATTTAGTAATTTCCTTGCATCACTGTGGGCAACGGCCATAAGAGCGCTTTGCTTTTCCAAGTCTGCTATTCGAAACTTTGCTAACCCACTTTGTGCCGTCCCAATCAAGTTACCAGCACCCCTCATTCTTAAGTCTTCCTCAGCAATTTTAAAACCATCTTCAGTTTCCTTCAAAATACTTAACCTTCTTAACCCTGTTTGTGAAAGTGGGCTCTTGTATAATAAAAGACAGGTTGATGGCAGATTGCCGCGACCCACTCTTCCTCGCAACTGGTGTAGCTGAGACAGTCCAAAACTCTCTGCTCTTTCAATAACCATAATAGTAGCATTAGGTACATCTACACCGACCTCGATTACGGTAGTAGCAACTAATAGCTTAGTCTCACCTAAAACAAATGACTTCATTGCAGCGTCTTTTTCTTTTACCGACATTTGACCATGAACTAAACCTATCACACCCTCTTTAAAGTTTGATTGGAGAGATCGGAACCTTTCCTCTGCGGCTGTTTTATTGCTTAAATCACTTTCTTCTACTAAAGGGCAAACCCAATAAGCTTGGTTCCCCTTATCAATTGCTAAACTAAGTTTATTTATAATTTCAGAAATACGGCTTTCTGAAAGTATCGCGGTTTTGATCGGTTTTCGTCCAATAGGTTTCTCATCAATTACTGAAACCTCCATGTCACCAAAACTAACTAATGCCAATGAACGTGGAATTGGTGTAGCTGTCATCACTAAAACATCAACTAAAACTCCCTTATCTATTAAATCAGAACGCTGGTTCACTCCAAACCTATGTTGTTCGTCTATAACCACCAACCTTAAACTTGAATAAATTATGTCCTTTTGAAAAACTGCATGGGTGCCAACCAAAATTTGGATCTCGTTTTTTGATAAATCTTCTAATTTTTGTGCTCTTTTTTTTCCTGTATCTCTTCCTGTAAGCAACTCAATCCGAACACCAGCCAAATTAGCTAAATCAACAAAACTATCAAAATGTTGACGTGCCAGTATTTCCGTTGGCGCCATTATTACTCCTTGCCCACCCCCATCGACAGCAGTTAATAAGCTAAGAAAAGCTACAATGGTTTTACCTGAACCCACATCTCCTTGCAAAAGTCGATACATACCAATGGGAGCCGCCATATCTGAAAGGATTTCTTCTATTACCTGTTCTTGTGACGAAGTAAGGCTATAATTTAATCTAGAAATAACTGCTTCACGAACTTCCTTACCGCCTAACGTAGAAAATCCCTTTTTCTGTCTCATTTTAAAGCGTGCAATTGCTAGAGTTAACTGATGTGCAAAGAATTCATCATACGCTAAGCGTTCTCGGGCAGGGTTTGTCAAAGATAATGCGTCTTGATTTTTTGGTGTATGTGCAAGCAAAATAGATTTTTGCCAGTCTGGCCACTGAGATTCTAACTTCTTACTTTTATCAATCCACTCCCCAAGTAAAGGAACAGCTTCAAGAGCACCCTTTATTGATTTAGCAAAAATTTTCTGCGTAATGCCCTTAGTTAAAGGATATACAGCATCAAATCTTGGAATAACATTTCTCTCACTTAACGGAATTATGTAGTCTGGATGTGTCATTTGAGGTAAATTATCAAAAAACTCAAGCTTACCTGAGATTAATCTTTTAGAGCCAATCGGTAAAAGCTTTTTTAAATACTCTACTCTGGCGCGAAAAAAAATAATATTAAACTCAACAGAGAAATCCTTAACTCTAACAATGAAAGGTCTATTTCGAACTATAGGTGCCGTGTGATCTAAAACTTCAATTTCTACAGTAACCACTCCTGGTATTAAAACCTCCGCAACAGTTTTTTTCTGTTGTCTATCAATAAATGAACTCGGTAGAGTAAATATTAAATCTTTAACTTTGTTGATACCTACCTTCTCCAGGTTTAGGTATGTAGCTTGTCCAATTCCCTTCAACGCCATTGTTGATGAAAACAGAGGATATAAAATTTCTGGTCGCGTTGCCATTTGTCTTACTCCATTGAAATTAACATAACCCAAGCCTTTTCATCAATGACTTCTATCCCCAAACTAATAGCTTTTAAATTCTTCGAGCCGCCGCCTAGACCCGCGACCAAAATATCAGTTTTCTTGGATATCGCACTTGAAACCTTTGCCCCCATTTCCTCTGCTTTTGACTTTGCCTCCGCTCTACTCATAGTCTCTAACGCACCAGTAAATACAATTAATTTTCCACCAATTTTGGAGTTTATGTTGGTCGTTACCTCAGCATCTTTAATAATCAGCTCTGCCGCAAGTTCTTGAATATTTAATGAGTGAGTTGAGTTACCAAAGGTATCAATTAATGATTTCACCATAATGTCGCCAATGCCATCAATTGCATTTAAGGTTTCAAAGGCTACATCATTACAATTACTGGCATCCATAACAGATGCAAAAAAATTATCCCAGCTTTTATAATACTTTGCCAAAAGCCCAGAAACTTGTTCTCCAATATGACGCATCCCCAAAGAAAAAATAAATTTTTGTAAATTTATGTTTCGCTTATTATTTATAGAATTAAAAAGTTTTTCTGTTGATTTTTCGCCCCACCTATCCCGATTTTTAAGCTTTGAAACACTCTGCTGATCTCTCTCCTCGAGAGTGAAGATATCTCGTAGTTCTTTAATTGGCAAAACATCATCATAGAAAAATGCTTCAACCTGTTTTGCTCCCAAACCATCTATATCAAACGCAGATCTACTAACAAAATGTTTTAATTTTTCGATCTTTTGAGCAGGGCATTTAGTAGTGCCAGTACATCTTCTTACGGCATCACCCTCATCCCTTATCGCCGACGACCCACAAGAAGGACATTTTAATGGAAAAACATAAGGCACAGAACTATCTTTACGTTTTGTTAGGTCAACATTTGAAATTTTTGGAATGACATCCCCAGCTCTATATACTTGGACTAAATCCCCAACTCGAATATCAACACCATTCCTTAAAACATTTCCTTTGGAGTCTTGGCCTAAAATATAATCTTCATTATGTAACGTAGCATTAGAAACAATAACGCCACCAACAGTTACTGGTTGTAACCTGGCTACTGGTGATAAAGCTCCAGTCCTCCCCACTTGTACTTCTATCGCCTCCAATTTAGTCCAGGCTAGTTCAGCCGGAAATTTATGTGCTATGGCCCACCTCGGGGTAGTAGAACGGAAACCAAGCCTTTTTTGATAAGCCAAAGAGTTCACTTTATATACGACCCCATCAATGTCATACCCCAAAGTTACTCTAGCTTGCTCTATTTCAGCATAATGTTCTAAAAGCATATTAACATTATCGCACTTAACCATTAACGGGCTCACGCTGAAACCAAGCCTTTCAAGAAATTTTACTGTATCAAAATATGTATCTCCAATAGGGGAGCTTAGTTCGCCCCATGCGTAAGCCATAAACTTGAGAGGACGTTCCTTAGTGATATTATGGTCTAGTTGCCTTAACGAACCAGCAGCAGCGTTTCTCGGGTTAGAAAAGGTTTTTAATTCCTTAGTAATATTCACTCTATTAAGTTCTGAAAAATCTTGATGGGACATAAAAACCTCACCTCGAACCTCTATAATCTCAGGAGCGTCAATCAAAACTTCGGGAATACTGTTAATTACTCTGGCATTTTCTGTAACATTCTCACCAATCTCGCCGTCACCTCGGGTGGCAGCGTAAACTAACCTACCACTATGGTACATCAATGACAGCGATAACCCATCAATTTTTGGTTCAGCGGTAAATTCAAGATAATCAGCGGGGCTAAGTTTTAAAAATTTCCGGACGCGTTCGTCAAAGTCGATCACATCATTCTTGTCAAATGCATTTCCAAGTGAAAGCATTTTTACAGAATGTTCTATTTTTGAGAATCCTCCCATTAATGGTCCACCAACTTCATCGCTGGGGCTGCTGGGAAGCTTTAAATCAGGGAAGTTCTTCTCTAAAATCATATTCCGTTGTTTTAATTCATCATACTGAGCATCCGACATTGTTGGAGCATCTTTCGTATGATAGTTTTTATTTGCCTCCTTAATAATAATTGACAAACGTTGCATTTCATCAGTTGCCATCTCCTCTGAGAGTTCTGTCACTGGCGTTTTCATATACTCTTTTCCCTTTGAGGTAGTATTAAATATCTGAATTCAATTAAATGAACATATTATAGTTAACAAATTACACTAAATATTTTCTCTTTTCTATTATAAAAAGGGTATACAACGGACTAAAAGAGCTTAAAAGAAGTCCTAAATAATAATTCGAACAAAACAATTAGTATCGGTGAGAGATACATGCCCTTAAGTAAAAAACTTAACTCCCTCGGTTTTCTAAAACCTCCATCTGAAACTAGAGTAGTCGTTGCAATGTCTGGAGGAGTAGACAGTTCTGTTGTTGCAGCAAATCTAGCAGAAGAAGGGTACGATGTTGTTGGTATTACATTACAGTTATATGATCATGGGTTGGCTCTTGCAAAAAAAGGTGCTTGCTGCGCTGGGCAAGATATCCATGATGCAAGTAGAGTTGCCGAAAAAATGGGCTTTCCTCATTACGTCTTGGATTATGAGAATTCTTTTAAAAGCGCTGTAATAGAGGAATTTGCAGATAGCTACTTAGCAGGAGCGACCCCAGTTCCATGCATACGGTGCAATGAACGTGTTAAGTTTAAAGATTTACTTGAAACTGCCAAAGATCTTCAAGCAGATTGTATGGCAACTGGTCATTATATTCAAAGAAAAGTAGGGAAAAATGGTGCTGAACTTCATTCTGCAGCGGATAAAGATAAGGACCAAAGCTATTTCTTATTTTCAACTACGCCGGAACAATTGGAGTATTTACGTTTTCCATTAGGGCATCTTAAATCTAAAAAGGAAACTCGAGAGTTAGCTCATAAATTTGGATTAAGCGTAGCAAAAAAAGCAGATAGTCAAGACATATGTTTTGTACCAAATGGCAATTATGCGTCTGTCATAGAAAAGCTTAGGCCTGGAGCCGCCGAACCCGGAGAGGTTGTCACAGAGTCTGGGAAAGTTTTAGGTAAACACTCAGGTATAATTCATTACACTATTGGACAACGAAAAGGCATAGGAGTAAGTGGATCAAAAGAACCTCTATATGTTGTAAAACTGGATGTAGAAAAGAAGCTTGTTATCGTTGGCCCAAGAAATTCGTTAACTACGAGATACATAAATGTAAAAGAAATAAACTGGCTTGGCGCAGATCCTTTTGAGAGTAAAGAAGAATGGCATTTTAAGGTTAGAGTAAGATCTACTCAGCAGCCTCATATTGCAATAGTAAGGCCTAAATCTGAAACTGATGCTATTGTAGAATTAATAACTCCTGAAGAGGGTATTTCTAAGGGGCAGGCCTGCGTCTTTTATGGAAACAACACCACACAAATTTTTGGTGGTGGCTGGATATATTAGAAAAATAGTAAATTATGATTAAATAAGTATTAGGGTAAATACATGATTGAAAAAATCGACTATACTGACAAAATGCAAATCGCCATGCGTCATTTAATTGTAGATGTTCTTTCAGACATCCAACGAGATGGCTTACCTGGTAACCATCATTTTTATATCACTTTTGATCCAAGATACCCCGGAGTTTCTATTAATGACTGGTTGTTAGAAAAATACCCAAACGAAATGACAATTATAATCCAGCATTGGTTCGACGAATTAAAAGTAACTAATGAACATTTTGAAATTATACTGAACTTTGGTGATACCCCTGAAATGCTATCGATCCCAATAGACTCAATAATAACTTTTGCAGATCCATCTGTAGAGTTTGGGCTTAAGTTTGAAAAAAATATTACTAAAAAGTTAGATGAACCGAATGAAGAAATAGATAAAAACCTTGTTCCTAAAAATTCATCAAAAAGTCAAAAAACTGATTCATCTGATCAAAAAGTAATTAGTCTTGATAGTTTCCGTAAATAAATAAGGTACTCTAGTAATGGAACCAAATTCAGCTAAACTTTAAAAAAGTTAGAAAAAGTATTAAGGTTGTAAAATTTAAACTAATTTTTTTCTGTTAAATGGAGAAATAAAAAATGAATAATACTCGAACGGAAACTGATAGTTTTGGAAAAATCGAAGTGCCCAAGGATAAGTACTGGGGGGCTCAAACCCAACGATCACTAGCAAACTTTCCAATAGGATGGGAACGACAACCTATAGCGATTATCAGAGCGTTGGGGATAATTAAAAAAGCATGCGCAACTGTTAACAAAGAATCTGGAAAACTTACTTCTACAATTGCTGATGTCATAATCAAAGCGTCTGAGGAGGTCATTGCCGGAGATCTAAATAGTAATTTTCCACTTGTAGTTTGGCAAACTGGATCTGGCACTCAGTCAAACATGAATGCTAATGAAGTAATAGCAAATAGAGGAATTGAATTACTTGGAGGTGAAATAGGATCAAAAAACCCAGTACATCCTAATGATCACTGCAATATGGGCCAATCATCAAACGATACTTTTCCTACGGCAATGCATATAGCAATTGCAGAATCTACCTATAACAATTTTCTTCCAAAGTTAAAGGA
>MDSY01106555.1_pt1 | contig 10655 bp, 8 predicted proteins | sample 811131 | NCBI WGS metagenome assembly MDSY01 (sample SAMN05326643, study PRJNA326480) | marine metagenome | isolation source: seawater | place: Atlantic Ocean: South West | collected 2010
TAATATTTTACTATCATTTATTTGTTGCTTACTTCCATGCAGAACTTCGGCCATTGGCGAACCAACTACATAGGTATATTCTGGCTTAACGCCAGTGTCAAGAATATAGCGACGAGCATGCTCTGAATAACAAAGGTTAATATCACTAGTTACATCAACAATTCGACGAATAACTTCTTCGGGTAAATTTTCATCCTTACAACGGTTACCTGCTTCCATATGAAATACAGGTATTTTCAATCTTTTAGCAGAGATGACACATAAACACGAATTTGTATCACCAAGCACAATGATAGCATCAGGCTTAACCTCTTGCATTAATTCATAGGACTTTGAAATTACATTACCCATAGTTTGTCCTAAGTTATCACCAACTACGTCAAGGTAGTGAGATGGTTCTCTTAAACCTAAGTCTTTAAAAAACACTTTATTTAATGTATAATCATAATTTTGTCCCGTATGAACAAGGAGATGATCAAAATATTGATCGGACTTTTTAATAATTGCTGACATCTTTATAATTTCAGGACGAGTCCCAATAATAGTCATTAGTTTTAATTTATTCATTTTATTCAAAATTAAATTTTATAATGAGGATACATATCCTTGTGTTTATTTATCCAATCAGCCATTTCTTCAATCATCATAGCATAGTTAGGAATCAAAAAATCAAAATCATAATTAGTTCGTTTGAGTGATTTATCAGCACTAATCCCTTCAATAGAATTAATTTTAATTGAATCCTCTCTTAAGTGATGATTAAAAAGGTGTAATAAATCAAGTTTTGAAATTAAATAATCAGGCACAGCATTATATAACCCATTTGCTTTTACTAAGGCCGCCTTCTCCATCGTTTTGGCTAGCTGAAGAGTTGTCTGTCCTGTCCACATGGCCTTAGAAAATCCATTAACTTCTCCACTTTGCTGCATAAACCAATTAAGCAGTCCTATTCCTTTTGGATTTATATCAGGTCCTACAATTGAATTTCGCAAAGTAATATTTTTATCATCTTCAAGTTCTCCAAGTGCTTTTGATCTATCATAGAAGGTCTCCCCATCACGTAAATTATTCTCTGTATACTGCCCTCGCTTTCCTGAAAAAACACAATCTGTACTCATGTGTATCACTTGTGTATCAGTATTAGCAGTTACTTCTGTTAAAAAATGAGGTAAGTATGAATTTAAAAAGACTGCTAAACTCTTACTCATATTAGCAAATTCATTGAGTATTCCAATACAATTAATTATAGAATCAAATTTACCTTCAGTAATTATCTTTTTTAAATACATTGTATCACGAGCATCTCCAACTATAGTATTTATATATTTAGATTTAGATTTAGCAAAACCCAACACATAATGCCCTTGTTCTTTGAGGTATAACGAAATTGTATGACCGGCCATACCATTACAACCTAAAATTAAAAATTTCATATTAATTTAATTTTTCAAGTTCATCTGTAATATATTCATTGGTAAGTAATTTAAGTTTTACTTCTTCAACATTTAATGATCTAGTATTATTACTGTTAAATTCAGTGAGTACATTTCTATCTTTATTACCATCATTAATATACTTGGAATAATTCAAACTCCTATTATCACTAGGTACCTTGAAAAAATTATCTAAATCAGTAGCCTTAGCACATTCTTCATTAGTTAAAAGAGTTTCATAAACCTTTTCACCGTGACGAATTCCAATAATTTTAATATCTTCTTTATTACCTCCAAAGATTTCACAAACTGCTTCTGCTAAAACCATCATTGTACAAGCTGGAGCTTTTTGCACTAAAATATCTCCACTATCTCCATTTTCAAAAGCGAACAATACAAGATCCATAGCTTCATCAAGTGACATAATAAATCGTGTCATTGAAGGGTCAGTTATAGTAATAGGTTGACTATTTTTTATCTGTTCAACCCATAATGGGATTACAGATCCACGAGAACACATGACATTACCATATCGAGTACAGCAAATTTTTGTTTTTTCTTGTTTTACTATTCTTGATTTTGCTACTATAACTTTTTCCATCATGGCTTTAGAAATACCCATAGCATTAACCGGATAGGCTGCTTTGTCAGTAGAAAGACAAATTACAGTTTTAACTCCCTCATCGATTGCAGCAGAAAGAACATTCTCAGTTCCTAAGACATTTGTTTTCAAAGCTTCAACAGGGAAAAATTCACATGAAGGGACCTGCTTCAAAGCAGCAGCATGAAAAATATAATCCACTCCATGCATAGCATTTTTAACACTTGCCGCATCCCTAACATCCCCGATACAAAATTTAATTTTCTTAGCTTCTTTGGGCATTTTATTATTGAATTCATGACGCATATCATCTTGCTTCTTTTCATCACGAGAAAAAATGCGGATTTCACCAATATCCGTTTCAAGAAACCGATTTAAAACCTTATTTCCAAAAGAACCTGTACCACCTGTAATTAACAGGGTTTTATTTTTAAATGTAGACATATTTTAAATTATTAATTAATATCTGGAAGACGCTCAACTTTATAAGTCTTACTTCTTTTAATTACTCTAATTGTATTTTTTAATAAAGAAACTATTTCTTTAAAGGATATTTTTTTATAAAAATTATATAAAAAATTTACAGCAAGAGATGCATCATAAATATTTCTTATACCTAATTCATTTCCTTCAAATCTTATTGAATTAGAAATCACAAAACCATAAATTTCTTCACCATTAACAACTTTTCTCTTAGTTGTCAATAGTAATTCATTAAATAAGTTCAATAAGTTATGTTGTTTAGCAATCTCTTTGAGAATATTCAGTTCCCTGACTAAAAGTTCATTCTTATGAGTAGTTTTTTCAATGAGCTTAAAAGTAGCACGTATTAAAGCCTCAAAAGAAATTGGAGAAAATTTCCCTGGCCAACCCGGTAAATCTCTAGCTGTTAATAAAAAATCTGCTGTCATTAGAGTCACTAAAGGTGAATATTGTTGAGAAGCGAGTTCAACATGCATTGTTCTCCTGATGTTATCATTAAAGAATTGTTGTGCATCTTCTCTAGCTTTCTTTTCTGTACTAGTATAATTCCTGCCTTGAGATTTAATAGTATCCCCCCCAATTGATAAAGGCTCATAGGTAAATGCATAATCCTCCACTTCCCCAGCTAATACAATTCCCGAAAACCCGTCTGGAGTAGGACAATAATAAAAACTATTGTCTGGTGTTCTTGATTTTACTCTATCTACGAGCGATGTTGAAACAACTCCTTTCATATAAAACATTGGGCATTCATCCGTTTGATACAAAAAGGTCTGTGCCAACTCGTTCAAGAAAGTTTCAGATTTAATGATTTTCACTTCATTACTTTTTTTCCTTTTAACGAAAAAAATATTTTTTTCTCCTTTTTTATCTGGATAGCTAAAACCTGCTGGAGTCCATGTAAGTAAATCCTTCTTAGTTGATGAAATTATTTCATGCATTCGCGATATACAACCCGGAACAAGACCGTCATCTCCTCCTAAAGCCATCACATATCCGGGGCGAACCTGTTTAAGAGCAAACTCAAAGTTATCTCTCATTCCTAAATGTTTTTCGTGAGCAAACAATTTAATTCGAGAATCTTTTTTCATTAACTCACTAATCACTTCAACCGAATTATCATTACTACAATCATCAGAAACTATTATCTCAAAGTTTGGATAATCTTGTATCATGCAAGTTTTTAATGTGTGAATCATATACTCTGCCCTATCTTTTTGTGGGATAATAACAGTAAATAACGGGTAATCTCTTAACATGTAAATATTATTTAAAACGATTTAAAAAAACTCTTATTTTCAAAGTAATTTTTACTGAAAGTCTCTTGTTTTATTTCCTCTTTTATCTTTATTTCCTCTTTTTTTCCATAAAGCAGAATGTGGTTGATCAATACTTGTTTGGCTTCCAGGTCGTGCCTCTTTAGTGTAATAATATAAAATTATAGATTTTCTAACTTCATTTTTAGGGAAGTTAAGAGGATCAGGCAAACCATGATAACTATAATCGTTAGTATCAAAAATCACTAACCTATTAAACAAAGGAGCTACTTTTTTTATTAGTTTTTCGCCAGTCGAATCATACAAACCAAATTCACCACCCCATCCATCTTTCCATCCTGGATTAAGATATACTATTGTATTAATTCTTCTATTTAATGATGTGGCATCATGATAATTCCCATCAACATGTACACCTAATAATCCACTATTAACAGTGACATTTAATCCACCACCAGAAAAATAAGGATCTGGCACCAACTTATTAATTTCAAGCTGTTTTGACATTGCATTTAAAATCAAGGAGGAATTCAATATGCGTACAGCATCAACTATACCATCAGGAATATCAAACTCAGAAGACCAGTTAGTTCTTAATTTAATTTCAATATCTTCATCATGCGTTCTTTCCCAAATATTTTCATCAGTTCCTGGGAATTTATTTAATAATTCAGCTGCAAATTCTTTGGAAAAAAAATCATCAACTACAATATGTTTAAAAGGATCTGTAAAAAACTCTTTTCCTTTTATAGCATCATTTAATTTTTGAGCACATTGCAATGCTTCATTTTTAATTTCTAATTGATTCATAATAAATTGTTTTTAGTTAATTAATTTAAAAGGTTTATAATTAGGTATATGATTTTGTTTTTCTCTGCAACATGCGAGAATAATCATAATTAAACCAAAATATAAAAAACATAATAAGATATACTATTATTTGTAAATTTCCCCCAACATCTGAAAATGTAAATGATTTTAAGCCTCCTAAAAAACAAACACACATTACAAAATGAAGTAGAATTAATTGATGAAATTTTATTCTCTGATTACGGGTTTTAGTCATTTTAATCACAATTAATGTAAAAACAATAAACATTAAAGTAGCTGTAAAAGGACCATAATCTAAGGTAAAATCTCCCACAAAGCTGACAAATACATTATCATTTATTTTTAAATTATTATGTTTTTGTCTTCTTTCCCAAAAATTTTTAGGTACATTGTCAATTCCCAACATACGTTTAAATAGCGGAAATGTTCTATCTCCATATCTAATACCTCCATTATCTAATCCGTAATTATTAAAATATAAATTTGCTTGACCTGCATAAAAATATACTGAAGATTCTGACCCCCCAATTGTATTAGCAAAGCGACTATTAGTTAACGCAATTGTTGGAATTGATACTGCAATTAACAGAAAAACACCAATAATTTTAATAGTTTTTTTAATTTTTGGCTGAAAAAATTTCTTAAGGGCAAAGTAAGTTATGATCATTGAGAATATTATTTCCATAATAAGACCTCTTTGACCCAGTACTATATATGCCAATAAAATAGCTAAACAAGATATTAGCAATCCAATTAAAATTAATTTATTAGATTTTTTTAAAGTGAGATAATAGAAAAACAGAAAAACTCCAACATTCGAAAAAGCTCCAGAGATAATAGCAGGCAAATTAGTGATACCTGCACCAGTTCCGTAACTATTAGACATAGCATCTTCATATAATTCCATACCCCCAGAATCATTAAATAATAGGTTTGCGATACTGTTAGAAAAATTTGAAATAATAGTTGGAACTTGAGCAAAACACGAAATAATAAAAATAATACTAACAGTATTCAATAAAATAATATTTGGCTTTTGAATTTCTTTTATTTTATTGTTATTATATTTTAAGATTGGATAAAGTGCTATCATAAACATCAAATACATATATATAAAAGGGAATATGTGAATCTGATTAAATCTATAATAAGGACTATCATATAAATACAAAGAGGCGATAGAGTATATTAGTAGTGATGTAAGAATTAGACTTCCTGCGTCAAAATGCTTCTTTTTCAACTGATATACCATAAGAGTCACTATCCAAGCTAAAATGTAAAAAATAATATTTAAATAACTCGTTAGGTCTGATTCCATAACTATAATATACCTGTTTTACGTTTTAGAATGACAATTTGTTGCTTCAAAATATTTTTTTCGGATTTAGATAATCCAATTAATAATACAAATACTAACACACATAAAATAGAAGAAAAAATGACTGCACTTATTCGTAATGTTGAATTTGTTATACTTGATTGCACCATAAAAACAAACAAAGATGTGATGAGTGTTATTATAAGCGCAGGAATAACAAACGAATTAATGTATTCAGAACAACTGAATGGTTTATAATACTTTTTAAGGCAAATTAATCTCACAACATGAGCTATTACTGCTGTAATTATCATGACAATGAAAGTAGTATAGGCAGGATATCCTAGTTTGAAAAGAATAAATGTTGCTGGAACACATAAAAGAGTGAAAAACTCTACTTTAATACTATATTCTTTAAGGTTGCTTGTAGCCTGTATAATTATTCCTATTGGATTATTTATGGACATTATTAAAGCATATACTAACATAAGTCTAGAGAATAATATCGCTTGAGGATCTGTTTCATCGAGCCAAAACAATAAAACTGCGTTCATCTCAAACATAATTGGAAGGGAAATAATTAATAATAAATAGTATATAAATTTATTACTTAGATTAAAAACTTTATTCAAATATAAATATGACTCTTCTGCATAAGATTTTGTCATTGATGGTCTTACAGCCATCAAAAAACTACTGACAAGAGAACTCATGGCCATGTTAAACTGAAAAGATATCGCTCTTGCACCATTTACTAAAGGCCCAAAATAAATATTTGTTAATATTGTATTTACTTGAGACATTCCAACTCCTGATACTGAACCAAATAAAGACCACCCAGAAAAGGAAAGTAATTCTTTGAATAAAGTCTTATCCATTGGTTTTTTATAATGACACTCAGGATATTTTGTATAACCTATTACAATATAGAATGTCAAAACAAATATAGAAATCAAAAAAAGGCCAGCTCCATAAACAATTAAACTATCAATTGAAATAAAACTTATTAAAATTATAGCTATCAATTTCAACAGACTCTCAGCGGCGCTGATAAAAGCAAAATAACCCATATCTTCATGAGCAATAGTCGCAGCAGAATAAGGAATGTGCATGATTGAAGCTACAAAAGAAAATATAGATAACTGATATATCCAATTTGCAGCGTACATTCTATCATCTGGTATTATTAACTGAGTATTAACGAACCACAAACCAACTGTCTCACCAATAATTATTATTAAAACAGATAAAATTACATATATATATATACTGGATGAAAATATAGTTTGAAGATATTCCAAATTATTTTTTCCTAAGGAATAAGAATAATACCTTTGGGTGGCAGTTTGGAGCACACTAGTTACACTAACTAATAGAGTAACTATTCCAGCTATAACATTGAAAATTCCGAAATCTTCAATGCCAAGAGCGTTTAATACTAGCCTTACAGAATAAAGGTTGATAATCATAACAACCATCATTCTGATGTATAGTAAAGCGGTATTCTTTGCTAATTTGTTGTTTTTTATAGAATTATGAGACATTTAATATTTAGTGTAATTATTGAAAATAATTTAATCCCATTTTTTAATCTTAATATTCGCTAATTAATTTATTCAGCCTGTTTCAAAATATGATGTCCAGCTTTCAGTAAAATAACATCTTTTTTCATTAAAGAAATATCACTATCCATCATGTCTTTCACTAAAGAAGCTAAATTGTGCTCTGGAACCCACCCTAGTTTGTTCTTAGCTTTTGAGGGGTCTCCAATTAATAAATCTACTTCTGTTGGTCTAAAATAAGAAGGATCAACAGATAAAACTTCTTTACCTATTTCTAATTGAAAATCTTTATTATTACATGTTTTAATAAAAGCTTTTTCATTAATCCCAACTCCTTTGAACTCTAATTCAATCCCAACTTCTCGAAAAGCCAAACCTACAAATTCGCGAACCGTTGTAGTTACTCCGGTGGCAATTACCCAATCCTCAGCTTCGTCTGCTTGTAAAATCATCCACATCATTCTAACATAGTCCTTTGCGTGTCCCCAATCACGTTTCGCTTCTAAGTTACCTAAATAGATTTTATCTTGAATACCTAATGCTATTTTTGATACAGCACGGGTAATTTTTCTTGTCACAAAAGTTTCACCTCTTCTTGGCGATTCATGGTTAAATAAAATACCATTGCAAGCAAACATATTATAAGCTTCCCTGTAGTTTTTAGTAATCCAAAAACCATATATTTTAGCAACACCATATGGTGATCGAGGGTAAAATGGAGATGATTCATCATAAAAACCTCTTTCATTTTTATTTTCTGCCAAACCTCCATATAATTCAGAAGTAGAGGCTTGGTAAATTTTTGTTTTCTTTTCTAAACCTAGAATTCTAACTGCTTCTAATATTCGTAAAGTACCCAGTCCATCAACATTTCCAACATACTCTGGAGTATCAAAAGAAACCGCCACATGTGACATCGCTCCTAAATTATAAATCTCATCGGGTTGACATTCTTGTATAATACGTGTTAAATTCATGGCATCGGTTAAATCACCATAATGCAATTTTAATCTTTGATCTGGATCATGGGGATCTTGGTACAAATGATCAATTCTAGCAGTATTAAAAAGCGATGATCTTCTTTTAATACCATGTACAAAATATCCTTTTTCTAATAATAATTCTGCTAAATAAGAACCGTCTTGTCCAGTAATTCCAGTAATTAAAGCTACTTTCATAGTTTATACTTTTAATTTAATTTCTTTTATGTTTTCTATATTCTTTAAATACCAAGAATACGTTTTTTCAATTCCTTCTTGCAATTCTGTTGAATATTCCCAACCGATTTCTTTCATTTTTGAAGTATCCATTAATTTTCTTGGAGTCCCATCTGGTTTTGAGTTATCCCAAATAATTTCACCTTGATGTCCTGTAATATTTTGGATCATTTCTGCAAGTTCTTTTATAGTAAGATCTTTACCTGTACCAACATTATATAAGTATTCTGGTAATTTATTTTCTAAAGCATATAATACGGCTTCCGCCATATCATCTACAAATAAAAACTCTCGCATTGGTGTTCCACTGCCCCATAGATTTACACTAGTATTCTTTAATTTGGCTTCGTGGAACTTACGCAGAATTGCTGGCAGCACATGTGATGTTTCTAAATCAAAATTATCAAAAGAGCCATACAGGTTTGTAGGCAATAAGCTTACATAGTCTTTATTAAATTGTTTTCTAATAGCATGGCATAATTTTACTCCTGATATTTTAGCAATGGCATACCATTGATTGGTGGTTTCCAAAGAATCTGTTAGTAGGTATTCTTCTTTTAGCGGCTGCTGAGCAAACTTGGGGTAGATACAAGAACTTCCGAGAAAGATAAATTTTTCGACTCCAGCTTTATATGCACCGTCTATTAAATTATTTTGAATTTGCATGTTATCCATCAAAAACTTAAATGGATAGGTATTATTAGCTTCGATACCACCTACTACTGCTGCTGCATCAATAACCACATCTGGTTGTTCTTTTTTATAAAAATCTAAAACTGCTTGCTGATTTCTTAAATCTAATTCATTGGAAGTTAGACCTATTAAATTTTTGTAACCTTTTTTTTCTAAAAGTCTCCAAATTGAACAACCTACCATTCCTTTATGGCCAGCTATATATATTTTTTTATTCATCTTTGTTCTAAATTTAATTATCGTAAGAAATTACTAAAGTCTGGAGTTAACCAGACTCCTAGGTAAAAACCCTTTTAAATCATACACTATACTTTTAGAATCTTTCTTTATAGATTCAATATTTATCAACGAAAATTTAGTGTGAGAAACCGCCAATAAAATTCCGTCATATTTTTCTTTAATCTCATCTATAAGATGTATCCCATACTCTTGATTTACCTCTTCAGTATCAGCTTCGCAATCATAAGCATCAACTTCTAAACCAAATTCTTTTAATTCATTATAAACATCTGCGACTTTTGAATTTCGAATATCTGGACAATTTTCTTTAAAAGTAACTCCTAAAATTAAAATTTTTGAGCCCATTATTTGTTTACCCGCCTTGATTAGCATTTTGATCATCTTGTTTGCTACAAAAGTGCTCATGTTATCGTTTACACGCCTACCACTTAATATTACTTCTGGATGATAGCCTAAATTTTCTGCTTTATATGCCAAGTAATAGGGGTCAACACTTATACAATGTCCACCAACAAGACCCGGTTTGTATTTTAGGAAATTCCACTTAGTACCTGCAGCGTCAAGAACATCTTGAGTGTCTATTCCCACTCTGTCAAATATTAACGCCAATTCATTGACAAATGAAATATTAACATCACGCTGTGCATTTTCGATGGCTTTACTGGCCTCTGCTACTTTCATACTTGCTGCCTTAAAAGTACCTGCAGTAATAATTGAACTGTATAAATCGTCAACAAAGTCAGCAACCTCAGAAGTTGAGCCTGATGTTACTTTTTTAATATTAGTTAAGGTGTTTACCTTATCTCCTGGGACAATTCTCTCTGGAGAATATCCACAGTAAAAGTCCGTATTAAAAATTAATCCACTTGCTTGTTCTAATAAAGGTACACACACCTCTTCAGTACATCCTGGATACACAGTACTTTCATAGATGACAGTATCTCCTTTTTTAAGAATTTCTCCAAGCATTTTAGAAGCACCTCTTAATGGATTTAAGTCA
>MDSY01150528.1_pt1 | contig 10655 bp, 7 predicted proteins | sample 811131 | NCBI WGS metagenome assembly MDSY01 (sample SAMN05326643, study PRJNA326480) | marine metagenome | isolation source: seawater | place: Atlantic Ocean: South West | collected 2010
ACTTGGGAGACTTAGATGAATGTAATGGGATGACGCATAACGGGAGCTATGGGTATTATGTAACAGATAGCTATCCTTGGGTTTTAAACTGTTTTAAAGGTACGCCAGATCCATCATTTACCAAATAACGTTAAAATCGTGTCCAATGCTCATATGCTAATCCTGAATCAATAGCGGTCATTAGCTTTACTTTTGTTTCGTTATCATTGGTACTAAGTCCAAGAGATTTTAATATTAATAAGCCATTATAAATTAACCATTTTCCTACAAAAGATTGAGAATCTTGGAGTGCTATTAAGAGTGTATACAGAGATTCCTCTACGGTAATCTCTGGATTTGCTGATACGTAAGGCAGCAGTTCCATCTTAAAGTCACTTGGGGATGAAAAACATTTTGAATCGGATGTCTTATAAGTATGCTTAGTAATTAAAGGACAGCGACGATCTAATGGTGCCAATGATGATCCTTCAACACCTCGAACAAATGTATAATTATCACAATGAGTTAATGAATTAAGTAATTCAGCTGTTTTATCTTTGTAAGCAGGATGAGTATAGCCTGTAATTAAGTAATTTTTATTTTTAGAGATAAAGGGCTGTAAGAATTTTTCTATAGTAGCTAAAACGGGTCTTTTGACCATATCTTTGCGACATTGCCTTAAGTTATGCAATGCTGGAAAGCTAAGAGATTGATCACAATAGCCCCAGCCAATGTTAGGGGTTTCTAAAGCTGTTTTAATCGACTTTAATGACTTTAAAGGATTTTTCTGAGCGTGGTTTAATAGTTTATAAGGTGTTATTCCAAATTTAGGAGAAACATCTTCACATCCATGAATAATCGAGGGGTAGCCTAATGATGCTAATAAGGGCGCAAGCCCTAATAATAAATTAGGGTGGCGATTAAAGCCATCATAGGCACTAGCTAAATCAATTAAATAGGGAGTGTCAATCTGTGTGTGAGATGCTTGATTAAAACAATATGTTAAAAAGAATTGATTTTCGGTATACGATTCTTCTTTTAAACGTAATCCTTCAAAAAATGCAGCGATAAGATGTTCTGGTGTAGCTGCATCAAAACAATCATCCAAAGCAGGTGCAAGTTCTTGTTCCGTTAAATCATCATGTAAAAGTAACTTATAAATACAGTCTTGTATCGGGGGTGATGTGGTTACATAAGCTGGATCAAATAAGAAAAAGCAATCAGATGGAACCCTTGTAAGATAATTAGATGTTAGTTCAGTTAACCATAATTGCTCATCGTCAGTATTAGATAGCATTAAAAAGGCCATTAATAGGGTTGTTTTGGTTGTTAAGGAGCAGTTAGCTGATAATAAGAAGTCCGTAGCAAGCTTACATTGGGTAACGGTTAATGATTTACTCATTGTTTTACCTGTGCCTTTTTGCTTGAGTAAACCAACCAGTTGTTCTTGTTCAATCATGATCGTTAACCGTAAGAATAGCGATAAGAAATGATTTTGATATTAAAAATTGATATAAGAAAAAAGCGGTTTTTATCAAGTCCATTTAAGGAGATTATAGTAAAAAAAATAATATTCAACTAGCGTATTTAAAAAAATATTAGTTTAAATTGGTATATAGGGTGACAGTTGTTGCCAAAACAAGTGTAACGAAGGCGGTAAATTAATATCAACTTGTGTTTTTAGATGATGAACAAAAGGAAATAGCGATAACTCTGTAACAGTTAATGATTCTGTCGGAGATGGGCTAGTTAAAAAAGGAATAAATGATGGTAATAGTGATTCCATGTCTAACTTTCGTTTTTTATAATCATGATGAAGATCAGCAAAACGTATGTTTAAAAAATCCTCTTCTCGTTCTTGGTAATAGTTTATGTCATTTTCATTTTGAAATTCTCGACATGAGTGAATAAAATGTGGTGATGTTAAACGAATATAATCGTTTAAAAATGTTTGTTTTAGCAACTCAAAATCTGAATTGATTGTATCATCAACTAAAATATTGCGTCTAATAGAATCTAGATAAAATGCAATATCAAGACTTTCTGTCATACACGTACCATCATCTTTTTGTAAAATAGGAACGACTTTTTTACCAACTAATGCTTGAGGTGTGTCAAAATCTGAAATTTGAATAATACAGATTTTAAGAGGAATTTTGTGAAGCCCTGCTAATAATCTCGGGCGCATTGAAAATGGGCAATGATCGTAGAGGTATAACTTCATTCCTACAAGGAATCATGACGATTAATCGATACAACCTGATAACCCGCCCAAGTAACAGCATTTATAATTGCTGAATTAGAAAGCTCGTTTTTATTTGAAACAAAAATAGTTACCAGATGAGCATCAAAATCAACATGTATGGACTTAACCGTTTTATTTTCTTTTAATTTTTGCTCAATACCATTGGCACAAATGGCGCAGGTCATGCCTTTGACAATAACATCAATCGCATTATCGGTATTATTAATTTGGCTAATTTTTCTAGAATCTGGACTGTTTTTATCTGATTCTGATGCCTTTTCACCCATTCCAAAACAAAATAATGATAAAATTAATAAGAAAAAAGTAACTAATTTTTTCATTTAATTATCATAGCATACAGAGGTGCTAAAATGAATTCAAAAATGCACCATAATATGAGCAAGAAAGTGCTTGCCGTTATAGCCTAATTCCCATAAATATGTTTTGTAAAATCCTCGATAAATTGGCATGAGAAATACAGTGCTAGAATCATAAGATATATAGGTTGCTTCTATCATGAACCAGGCGCTAATACTTGAATACGTATGTTTATAGGGAGCTCCTCCGATACGAGTTGTTAGTTTTGAATAAATACGAGTGTTGGGTTTCATTAGTGTTAATGTTAAATCTGTATAAAAGTAACGGTTTTCAGCATCAATTTTGGTAAAGATACAAGGCGTTATTGTTTTATCATCAATGTTATAGCCTAAGGATGTTGTTGTATAAATATTAGCCTGAGCATCAAAAAAGTACCATCGCTTAAGAAGTCTATTGCTTGTTAAAAACAATAACCGTTCATTCGTATCGGATAATGAAATAAATTGAACTCCGTAAGACTTTTTTTGAGAAATACTATGATTAAGATAAACCGTTGTATCATTACGTGTCTGGATAGCGCTTGTTGCAAAGCCTCCTTTATACGTTACTGGGTGTGCTGTAACAAAGCAAGTAAGTCCTAGCCAAAAGAATAAAAAAGAGATTAACGCTTGCATGAAAACCCCCTTGTAATTTTGTTTATGAGGGTAAGAGCTACAGTGTTTTGATAATTAATAAGTTTCACATTAACGAATCCAGATAATATAGCTATAAGCAAGGTAACTAAAAAACATCAAGCTAGAAAGAGATTTGGAGAAGTAAGATTGGTTAAAGAAAAAAAGAACAATAGCAACCGGTATAATCGCTAAACTCATCACTATGATATCGCTTATGTATTGAGTATGAAATAGGATCGGATTAATAAGCGCGCTAATACCTAAAACCAATGTGATGTTAAAGATATTAGATCCAATTATATTGCCAAGAGCAAGTGCGGTATTACCACGATACGCTGCAATTAAACTCGTAACCAATTCAGGTAATGATGTTCCTAATGCAACAGCAAATAAGGAAATAAACGAAATTGATAATCCAAAAGATTGGGCTAATGTAAGTGCTGAATCAATTAAAAGATGACCTCCAAGAGGTAACATGCTACAGCCTATTATAAAAAGGGGAATCGATTTTAATAGTGAAGCTGCTTGATGTATTTGCGTTTTTTTTGTTTGGTTTTTAGGGATAAAAAACAGATAAATTGCAAAGAAAAAACAAATAATTAATAAGATTCCATTTAAAGATGAAAGTTGATAAGGCTGAGATGCAAAAATAGATAGTGCTAAAACGGCAATACAAAAGCAATAAAATCGTAACTCTCGAGCAAGACGACACGTAGGAATAATTAGTGGACTGAGTACACCGGTTGCTCCTAAGATTAGTAACGTATTAGAGATATTGCTTCCTAAAATATTCCCTATAACAACATCTGATTCAGCTTGCAGGCTAGCAATAATATTAACAACCACTTCGGGTAATGATGTTCCAATTGAAACAAGAGTAAGCCCAATAATAAGTTCGGATACATGAAACCGTCTAGCAATTTGAGATGATGATTCAACAAGAAAATGACCGCCAAAAAAAAGTAAAAGACAACCTGCTATAAAGAGTAAAAAGGTCATGTCTCATTATACATTGATTTTATTAATTGGTAAAAGCGGTTTAAACGAGTCTGTGATGTCATGGGGATATGTTTTTTTTTCGTGTTTTTTTATTTTAGTTTTATTTTCCGTTCTTTGTCTCTTTTTGTCTTTTTTTTGTTTAAGTTATTTTGTTTTTTATGTTATTTTTTGTTTTTTTAACATAAATAAAATAATAAATATGTATTAAATGAAATTTTTTTAATAAAAATTACGAAAATAAGATAAAGAAGATATGAAAGAGGATATGTATGAGTAATGCGGCTGGAGTTTTGTCTCAAAGTAATTTTGGTGGGCCAAAAGGAGTTAGCCCTCATTTAACAGGAACTGGGCATGAGTCCCCTACATCCGTTATGGGTTATAAGGATGAAAAGGAAAATAAATCTCCAGGTTCAGTCAGTCCTCAGAGAGTTGGTGCTGCTAAAAGCCCACCTTGGAATTCAACCCAAGAAACAACCGTTATGCATATGGAAAATGGAAGCATATCTCCGAGAGCCATAGCGCCTGCTACCGGTTCAGTCAGTCCTCAGAGAGTTGGTGCTGCTAAAAGCTCACCTTGGACTTTAACCCAAGAAACAACCATTACGGATATGGAAAAGGGAAGACTATCTCCGAGATCCATAGCGCCTGCTCCAGGTTCAGTCAGTCCTAAAGCTAAAGAGAAAGAGGCGGAACAGTGTCCTTTAACCCCAACAAAAAGAACATCTCATAAAGCGGATTCCCCTCATAAAACACCAGGATCAGTTGCTGTGAATGATTTTGTACATGAATGTGAAAATATGTCATCACAAAAGATGCTGAAGAGTATACTTAACTTATTAACTTCATATATAGCGGTTATAGATTGGCCAAAAGTTTGTTTGGGGGTAGATGTACTCGCTCGACATTCATGGGTCAAAGATGTACCTCCTTCTCTGAAAGAGACTCAAGAGAGCGCTGGTAAAGGTAAGTGCAGTTTGTCGAAAATTTCTCAAAAGGTAGAAGATAATAAGTTAATCACTTTGGATGATTTAAAAAATGATGATGGCAGTAAGTTACTAAAGCGAATTAAAGATAGTTTTCGAGAACCATATAAGAAAGATTTAAATAAAGAGGGTTTTGAGTTTACTCTTAATCATAAAATATCAAAAAAACAATGGTTAACTATAATATTAAACTTAGAAAAAAGAATGGAAGATTTAGAGGGTGCATTTGATAAAGAGTTAAAAGAGAGAAAGTCTGCAACAGTTAGTTATTTTATGTTTAAGGTATTTTACGAAAAAGGATTAACGGATTTTATAGATAAATTGAGACTAAATGCACAAAATATAATAGCTAGACATAAGGGTGTTGATAGAGAGAGTGTGCGGGTTGCTGCAAGTGTTTTATTATATCAAATTATAATTACTGCACCCATTAACTTAAAAGCTAGCTATCCAGGCGTGGCGTATAATCCTGGGACTAAACCAGATTTGACTCTTACACGTGAATGGGTATTGGAGCAAGTGCGTAGAGGTAGAAAAATAACGGTTATTCAACATGACCTAAATACTCGTAATGGTAAGCTGGAATCCGTTATAAGTAGATTAAGGGAGATAAAAAAACCAATCGAGGGTAGTGAATTAAAAAAACATGACAGTCTTACGAAGGAGAAGATAAAATTAGAACAAGATATACTTGAGTTAATAAAAAAACAGGATGAATGTTTAAAGTATATTTTATCGGAATTTACTGTTCAACCAACTCTAGATGATGGGGCTGGTAATTTATATGAACATGATACTCAAGTTGAGATTTGCGAGTCTGCAGGTTTTGCTGTTCCTCCACCTCGAGATGATGAGTTATCTGAGAAAGAAAAACAACTTAAGATTAGTGATCTAGGTGAACTTGGACCGCCGCCGCCTCCACTTAAGATTAGTGATCTAGGTGAACTTGGACCGCCGCCGCCTCCACTTGAGATTAGTGATCTAGATGAAACTTTACTGCGTAGAAAGCTAGTTTTTAATGATTAAAATAGTAATCTATGATTTTGAATTCCAATAGTAATACCCTTTAATTTAAGTGCCCTATATATTAACTAACATAGCTAATATAATTTTAATAATTATTTATCTTTAAGTAACTTGATAATGTCTAACCTAATTAAATTTTACTATCTAACATTAAGCAGATTGTTTATTAGAGTTTGATGTGATTTTACAGTTTTAAAGAAGTTGAATAGGGGAAAAATCAGTAATAACACGAATATCTTTTCCTGGATTAGGCAAGCGATTTAGTAATTCTTTAATATCTGATTGGTCTGATTTAAAGTGTTTAACTAAAATTCGCCAACGAAAATGATGACGGACCTTTTCTATGGGAGCAGGACCCGGTCCTAGTATTTTTACATGATTAGAAAATGAAAATGATTGAATGATGTCTTTGCAAGCTCGTGCATAGCGTTTTAAGTTAGATTCATCAGGGCAGCTTAAGATAATATTCGTAAGTTCACAAAAGGGAGGGTATAGTAAGTCCGATCGAAACGCTGCTTCTTGATCAATAAAGCCATCAAAATCGTGCTGGGAGGCACGCTGAATAGCATAATGATCGGGTTGGTGGGTTTGAATAATTACATGTCCTTTTTTCTTGCCTCGCCCTGCTCGGCCTGCAACTTGTGTGATGAGTTGAAAGGTTCGTTCAGGTGATGAAAAGTCAGGGATATTAAGTTGTGTATCAATGGCTAAAATGCCAACAAGTGTTACATCTTCGATATGATGCCCTTTAGCAATTAATTGAGTGCCAATTAAAATATCGCCAGAGTTTTTAAAAACGGTAAGTTGTTTTTCAATTTGTTTTGCTGTTTTAGCTGAATCTTTATCCAGTCGTATAATGGATGCTTTAGAAAAGTGTTGTTGTAATTCGGTTTCTATTTTTTGAATCGCCATGCCACCAAAGGCTAGCTGAGGTTTTTTGCAGTGAGAACACGTATGAGTAAACGGTATGGATATATCACAGCGATGACAACGAAATGTTTTATCCCGATGATAGGTGTAGCTCATATTGCAGTGAGGACAACTATGAATTGTTTTGCAAGATTGGCAAATAACATAGGGCGAGTAACCACGACGATTAAGTAATAACATGACCTTTTCATTATTATCTAATCGTTGTTGAATCGCTGTTAATAGGGGGTGTGATAAGAGCTGATCTGGTAATGCTGTTTTGGTCATGTCAATACAGGTTATCGAAGGAAGTAAGCTTCCTGTTGCTCGTTTGGGTAAATGGGTATAGCTGGAGCTAGCTGGTGATTCCCGACTATCTTTTTGATAGGTTAAAAAGGTTGTGACACTAGGCGTTGCAGAGCCTAGAACCATGGGGCATTGATGATACTTACAACGCCACTCTGCTAAATCATGGGTAAGATAACGGGGGTGATTATCTTGTTTGTAAGAGCTGTCATGTTCTTCATCGATAATGACTAAACCCAAATCCCTAATAGGCGCAAAAATAGCAGATCGAGGTCCAATAACTAAATTTGCTTTTTGAGTATATAAAGCACTCCAGCCTTCATCACGTTGTTTTGCCGTTAAGCCGGAATGAATAACAACGATATGATCATGAAAGCGTTCAGAAAACTGTTCACGAAATTGAGGTGTTAAAGAAATTTCCGGGCAACAAATAATAACTTGTTTACCTTGTTGTAAAACAGCTTCTGCCAAACGAAGATAAATTTCTGTTTTACCACTGCCGGTAATGCCATGGATTAAATGTTTGGAAAAGCCATTCATATTACAAACATGATCAAACGCCTGTTGCTGTTCTTGATTAAGCTGAAAAGGGGAGGGGGTAATCGTATGATTACGTTCAAGTTCTGTTTCACGAAACGTTCGTTTGCCAATAATACTTTGATAGGCTTTGTAAAGAGTTGTGCGATAAGTTTTAGCAAACCAGTGAATCCAATCCATTAATTCGGAGTGTAAGGTGGGTAAATGATCTGATTTGTTTATGATTGCTTTTAAATGTTTAAATTTAGAATGATCATAAATAGCTACAATCAGACCTTGAAGTGTTTGTTTGCCAAATGGAACATAAACATGATCACCTATAGTAAGCGTATCCTGTAGACTCTCAGGGATTAAATAATCAAAGGTTCTATCAACACCACGAAAAATACAAATAGAAGCAATCATAACCTAATTGTACAAGAATACACAGGACACTTACATAGACTATCTAGGTGTTAGCGGATGTGTTAATGATTGTTAATGTATTTCAGTAATTTCTATAGTTCGGCAGTTGCTTCTTGCGGGGGAGTCTATGGTATTGATTTTTTGAAAATAAACATCCGTAAAAAAAGATTAAAAAAAGAGAAAAGTGGGTATAAAAAAGATGTGATGTTAATAAAAAAAAATAATTTAATAAGCAAGGGAATAATAAGTCGTGCACATCTGATTGTTTTATTAATGATATTTATGAGCAGTTTCATGAGTTGTGGAAGGGTGACAAATGATGATAGTGGAGCAAATATAGATGAAATTGATATAAACGTAATAGAAGGACGTGTTGTAGATGGTCCAATAAGTGGAGCAACGGTATTTCTAGATATAAATAAAAACGGAAAAATGGATAATAACGAACCAAACCAAATGAGTGATGGTGATGGATATTTTCGATTTGAAGCAGATGTACCAACAGGAACGGTGGTAATTTCACGAGGCGGAGTAGATACCGTAACGAGAGAGGAGGTTGGAGAGTTAACTGGAGAAACGACAGGAGGAGAGTTTATATATATATCACCATTAACAACCATGTTACAAAGTGTAGAAGCAAGTAAGGGTAAAACAAGAAAAGAAAATCAAGCGGAATTACTTGAGTCATTGGGAGTTGATTTTTCTGAGTCAGAGGTATTTACAAAAAATACATATAAGATGGCAACACAAGAAGGTAAAGGGATTCAAGGTGAAGAAGAAAGGAAAAAAGCTGAGAAAGTAGAAAAGTTAGGGATGCAGTTAACATTAATGATCAAAACAGCACAAATGGTGGCAGAAATAGATGCTGGAGAAGTGAATAAGAAAGAAGTGATGAACGCATTGTTAGGAGCCTTAATCGAAGAGAAAGATTTAGGGAGGAAGATGCAATTAGAAAATAAAGAGTTGGTTAAGAATGTATTAAAGAAAGTAAAATTAACGGTAGATGAGAAAGCGAGGGTAAGTAATCCGAGTAGTAGTGATAGTAAAATCAACATAATTTCAGAAGGATTAGCAAATGGTAATGGTGCATTAAAGCAATCAAATTTCAAAGAAATCAGTGATGAAAATAGTGAGACTAAAAAAAGAATCAACAATGCGTTTAATTTAAATAAACAAGTGAAGGAGTTCCTGGGAGGAACAATAACAAAAGAGAAGTTCGAAGAGGTTGCCGAGGAATTAATAGTGGGTTGTATGAATCCATTAGCATGTAATTATAATGAACAGGCGAGTATCGATAGTGGATCATGCGAAATACCGGTGGGATGTGATAGTTGTTCTGGAGCGAGGGATGGTACCGGAATGATTATCAATAACGACGCGGATAGCGATGGGGTGTGTGATGCCAATGAAATCACTAGCTGTATGGACGTGAGTGCCTGTAACTACAATGAGATGGCAACAAATGGCAATGGGGTATGTAATTATGCCAAGATATGGTACCAGGATTTGGATGGAGATGGATTCGGAAATGGTGATGTAAGTGAGTCAGCTTGTACGAAACCGAGTGGGTATGTATTGAATGCAGATGATAGTGATGATGTATGTAGTAGTGGTTCATATCAAAACTGGTATGTGGATAGTGATGGAGACGGCTATGGAACGGGCAGTGCAGACAGTGTATGCACGGATACGGATTCAGTGTCAGGAAAAGTAATAAACAACAGCGATGCATGTGATAGTTATGCCAATAGTGCTGCAGCTGCATTACCGACATGGTATGAAGATGAGGATGGAGATGGGTACTCCAGCAATAGCAGAAACGTATGTGAAGCACCCGGTATTAATTGGAATTTAACGGCTATTAGTGGTAATGATGTTTGTCCGATAGATAGCAGTATTACAACGGTGATGCCGACATGGTATGAAGATTTGGATGGAGATGGATTAGGAAATGGCGATGTAAGTGAGTCAGCTTGTACGAAACCGAGTGGGTATGTGTCGAATGCAGATGATAGTAATGATGTATGTATCAGTGGTGCATATCAAAACTGGTATGTGGATAATGACGGAGACGGCTATGGAACGGGTAGTGCAACGAGTATGTGTACGGATATGGTTGCGGTGGAGGGAAAAGTAACAAACAACAGCGATGCGTGTGATAGTTATGCCAATGGTGATGCAGCCGCATTACCAACATGGTATGAAGATGAGGATGGAGATGGGTACTCCAGCAATAGCAGAAACGTATGTGAAGCACCCGGTATTAATTGGAAT
>MDSY01055605.1_pt1 | contig 10652 bp, 3 predicted proteins | sample 811131 | NCBI WGS metagenome assembly MDSY01 (sample SAMN05326643, study PRJNA326480) | marine metagenome | isolation source: seawater | place: Atlantic Ocean: South West | collected 2010
ATATAAAAGTGCAATAGGAGGAAAAGGTAAAATTATGGATCTGATTAAAAAGTCGGATCTTAATAAAGGTATGCAAAGGATATTTTCTCGTGCGCTTGGACCAAGGATGAGTAGTAAAGATTTAAAATTACAATATTGGGACAGGATCAGTAATATAATTGAAAACAGATTGCCAGCAGCTACAAAACCACTTAATCACATTTATGATATGTTTGGACAATATGATTTATCATTACATGAAAAAATGATATCAGAATATTTTGAAATTCAAGCAAAAACACCAATTAATGACATAGACATTATCATTGATAAAGATTTTACTGATGCAATAGACAAGCGAATAGTTTTACAAATGTTTTTTAAACGCTGTAATTTAATTGCTAAAGATATAAAATTCTTTGAAAATCATAGTTATCTTTTGAGAAAAAGTCCTCAATTTCACCGCAGTAACAAAATCATAGTAAAAGATGAAAAAGATAAGAAAAAAATTCAAGTATATCTAAAAGAAGTAAATAGATTTAATCTAAAATTTAACCTTATAAAAGACAATATAGAAATTGATCCTAGTAAATTTTAAAACTATACTAATAAAATAATATCATAAATACACTAAAGAGAGAAAACATGTCATTTGTCATAGTCACAGATCGCGCAAAGAAAAAAATTAATGAGTTATGTATAGAAAACGAAGTTTTTGCTGTAACATTATGCTTAAAAGGCGGAGGTTGTGCAGGATATCAATACGATTGGGGTGTAACAAATAAACCAGAAAAAAGAGATGAAATCATTTCCACAGGTGACGGACATTTGGCTATAGATAAAAAAAGCATGTTATTTTTAATGGGCACAGAAATAGATTATGTAAGCACGATTGTTGGTTCCAACTTTGAAATTAAAAATCCAAATGCAAAAAGCAGTTGTGGATGCGGAACCAGTGTGAGTTTTGATGTTAGTACAAATACTAGGCAAGAAAAACCTATGTTTACACCAACATGGTAAAATTATATTGGAGTGATAACAAATGCCAAGACAAGAAGTAAATATCGGCGTAGAAGGAAATGACGGCACTGGTGATAGTATCAGAGCATCGTTTAACAAAGTAAATGAAAACTTTATAGAGCTTTATGCTGTATTTGGTATTGAAGGACAAATTAAATTTACAAATTTAAGCGATACGCCTAATACATTAACAGCAAATACAATTCCACTAGTAAATAGTGCAGGCACTGCTGTTGATCTTGTTCAATTGGCTAGTAATAGTGCTATAGATTCCACAGCCCAAGACAGCATACAGTTTAGTTATAACACTGCAGGTAAACTAGTCCTTACTAGCGGGTTTGGACAAGTAGCGGATGATTTATCGCCTACTTTAGGCGGACCGTTGAATGCAGGAGGACACGCAATTGCTAATGTTGCTATTAGTTCTGCTGCCGCCAGTGCTTTAGCTGCACAACATAGTTCATTAACATCTGTCACTGAAGATGATCTAGTTATTACTAAACGTTATGCTGATCAGCGATACATAACTGCTGCAGTCCCTGTTACTGTTGACGATCAAGCATCTGGCACAGCACATTATTCATGGCAAATAAACAGTTATGTAAGTGGTGCTGTAGAAATAGTGCAATATTATAAAGCAGATCAAACTCTTGCTACTGATGCACAAGGAAATGTACTCAGTGAACACGGATTGGACTCAAGTTCTAATGGAGTTGCAGTTAAATTCAAAGCTATATCCACAGATCCAAATGCTCTTGTTACAGATACAATTTATTATCTACGTGTTATCACAAAAAGCAGATTGTGGTTATTTAGTGAAGCAAATAAAGCTTATGCAACGGCAGTGAGTGATTCCGATGCTGAGCAATACAGACAACAAGTTTCAGGCACTATCCAAGCGGGTGATACTCACACAATTACATTAGCCTCTTTTGATAGTAGTTTAAGCGGCACATATTTAGCAGATCAAGCCTTACCGCGTAAAGAAGTAGTGATGCGATCAGGTGACACAATGACTGGCGCATTATTTTTAAATGATCATCCTGGTGATTTTGCAAATTTGCCAAGAAGCAGCGACACTGAAGATTATCGAGCTGCTACAAAATTTTATGTTGATAATTCAGGATATAGTTCACCCGAAGTGTTATTTGTTAGCACTAGAGGTGATGACTTTATGCGCAATGCACCAGTAGGCAAAGAAGGGACAAGTAGAAGCTATGCATTTAAAACAATTAATGCAGCGGCTAGGAGAGCAGATGACTTAATTAGAACTGCCCCTATAAGCGTTGGTCCATATGCTCAAGATTTAACAGTAGGCACTGGTACAAACACAAGACCTGTTAAGGTGATGCTGGGCAGAGTAAAAGATGCAGTTTTTAACAACGCACGTAATTTATTACAAAAAAATTCGGAATTCATACAAAAAGAAGTAACCAGTTATATTAATAAAACTTATCCTAATTATTCATACAACGAAGAACGCTGTAGGTTAGATCTGTCTTTAATTATAGATTCTATAGCGTTTGATGTTAATAAAGGACAAAACACTAATAGTCTCACAAGAATAGCTGCAGAAAGATATTATTCTAGTGTAAGTGGTAGAAGAGCAATCACAGACCAACTAGTTTACACCCGTGCAGCATTTGCATTTGCCAAAACACTTTCTAGCGTAGTCTTACAAAATAATCTTTATTTACCAAGAGTTATTACAGGCATATCAAAAACAAATGCTGCTGGAGCAAATATCACAGTTGTAACTACTAGTGCCAATCATGGTTATCAAAACGGCGACATAGTTTTTATAAAAGATGTTGCTGGTATGACTGAAATAAATGGCAAAACTGCCTACGTAAAAACATTAGATTCAGCCCCTACACAATTTGAACTTTACGAAAATAGTAATCTAACAATTGGTTTCAACAGTAGTAGTTTCACAACATATACATCTGGTGGAAATGTAGGCATACGTTTTCAAAGAAATGAACAACAATATTTTGAAAGTGCTGAAATAAACATCACAGCAGCAACAGCATCTTTACCAGTATTAGTCACTACAGACGGATTTCACTTTTTAGACGATAATGAATCGATAGAAATTATAAATGCATCTGGAATGTCTGACATTAATCTAAATACTTTAAAGGCTAGACGTGTAAATGATACACAAATACAATTATATACAAATACGTTTGATGTAAAATTAATCAGTGCTATTACTATTGGCAGTGATGTTGAAATTACCACTAGCACTAATCATGGATTATCGGATGGAGATTTAGTAACTTTTACAGGAATACAAGGAACTGTGCAGTTAAATAACGCAGGTCCTTTCTACGTCGACGTCACTACAACAACAAAATTTAAATTATATACTAATTCAGGATTAACTACAGCAGTAACAAGTGCCTATGGCAATGGCTTGGCAACTTACACTCAAGGTGGTACGGTAACAAAAAATGCATTAGATGGTAGTTCTTTCTCGGCATATACCGGTAATGGAAAAATAATAAAAGCCACTGATGCTAGTTCTGCAGCAATAACAGACGTAGAAGCTAAATGGAATTTGATTGATGATATTATAACACAGGGCATAGATGCAGGTAGTGCAGTTGTTACAGGAAATACCTATGAAATACTTGTTGAAAACGGCAATACAGCCGGAGGTAATGTAAATCAAACCGATCCTGAAAATGCAGACGCCATTGCAGGTAAAGTAGTAAGAGGAAAAACATCTGGCGCACTAGGGTTGATTGTAGATGTCACTAATAACTCAACAGCAGATAGTGCCGCATATAATGGTGTAACACAAACAGGGCCAACAAAATTTACTGTTAATCTACTAGAAGCAAAAGATTTTGAAACCGATGAAGATATAGAATTTGGTAACAAAAGTATCAAAAAACAATGTGTAATTGAAGTAGAAGCTGGACATTATGAAGAAGATTATCCTATTAAGATAACCAAAAACGTTAGCTTGAAAGGAGACGAATTTAGGCGTGTGGTAATATCACCAGCAACAGAAAAAGGCAAAAGTAAAGGAAGAGTTTCGCAAAGTAAATGGGCAAGAACCTATTTTTATAGAGATGATACATTTGACGGCCTAAGTATAAACAATGGCGGTACTGAATTCAAAAATCAATCAAATGAAGCACAAGGAAAATTTGGATACCATTATCAAGTAGATCCTGCTGCAATCGCAAATGTAGATAATAATGTAACCATAGTCAATGCAGGCCAATATGAAACAGCATATGATATTATCATAGCTAATAATGATTATATAGTAGAAGAAACCGTAGAATATTTTTCAAAATATAATCAAAATACCACTATATCTTATCCAACAGCAGATATTCGAAAAGATTATAAATCAATAGTTGAAGCAGTAGCAAATGATTTGAGAATAGGTGGAGAAACAAATACTTTAGAAATACAAGGATCTTTTCACGGCACTGCCTTAAATGGTCCGACAAAAACTGCTAGTGTTGCTGCATTGACTAATGTAAAAACCATAATTACATCATTGTTATCTGGCACAGCGCCTACACATACTGTAACAATGGGTAGCTATACATACACTGCAGGTAGCACTGCAGTAGTTGCAATAGAGGCTCCTATATTATTAAAGAATGCAAGTAATGTAGTAATAACAGATACTGCTAGAGCTACACTTGCTGGTCAACTAGTTGATAAAATTGCATTTGCCTTTAATGCTGCATATGCTCCCCCATTACGCAACGATGAAATAGATGTATTTTTAATGGATGATACAACTGTAATTCGTAATGTAACTTGTAAAGGTCATGGCGGATTCATGGGAGTGTTAGATCCAGATGGTTCAATATTAACAAAATCTCCATACATACAAAATGCAACAAGTTTCTCAAAAAGTTTAGGCAACAGGAAAAATTTTGCAGGAGGTATGTATATTGATGCCTACACTGGAAATTTGCCAGTAAAAATTGAAACATACGATGCAACAAGTTTACGCACTGGTACAAATAAAGAAGGTAATGCAGCTACTGGATATTTGAGAGTAAATGTAATCAGCGATAATGGCCAAGGATTATATCGTAGAGCACCGCAATTACCATGTCCATTCTTTATTGAAGGAAGAAGATACACAGTGGTTGCAATTACACAATATGATCAAAGTTTAGGAAAAGCAATACTGCATCTTGATCCTACTAGTGACGGAGATAACGGATATGATCCAGCAAGATTAGCAGATAGTGCTAAAGGTGCGACCGACGCTGCAAATCCAAGATCGATTTTCTTACAAACCGCTGGCAATAGATCTATGCTGGCTAACGGATTTACACAAGTAAATGACTTAGGATATGGTACTGTGGCTGCCAACGGTGGTTTATCTGAGCAAGTTTCGCAATTTTCATACTACACTCATGCAGCAATGTACGCTGTAAATGGATCAGAGATACGAGCGCTTAACTGTTCAAGTGGTTATGGAAATTTTGGATTAGTTGCTGAAGGAGCTGATCCAAATGAAATTCCAGATCAAGTTATATTGCGTGATAACATGGTAATGCCGTTACAGGTATTTGCTGCCACAGTTAACAGTATAGCATATACTGCTAATCAAGGTGACACAAATATTGTAGTATACGGAGCCGTAAGAGCACCATTACCGCAGAGTATTATCACAGTAAATCATGGCGGATCGACTGGAAGGTTAAACTATAAAATTTCTACTGTTACAGATATTGCATCAGTTGACGGAGCAGCTTCTGTAGGTCCGGGCACTGCTCCTTACAATAAATTATATAGATTATCACTTCAGGTAGACAATGTTGTTACAGATGATTTTTTTGGAACTATACAAGCAGCAATTACAAATGCAGATTTCATTGAATATAGAGATAATTTTCAAGTAATTTATGACAGCGTAAGAAGTCCTTCAACTTTGAAAACCAGACCAAGTACCGCAATAAATTTTGATGAATCAGATGACGTTACATACAGAACTTTAGACTTTTCTGTCCAAGATCCTTTTGGTGGTGCTTTACTTGCGGATGAAATTCGAACAACACATGAAGTAGGTTATGATCATATTGAATTAGAAGCTAATTTTGTGAATGCTTTTCCCGCTGATGCTAATGCAGGAGGAAAAGATTATTTGCTGGCCTTAAATGTGTCACCTTCTGGTACCTATCCAAATACGCTAAGGTTAGTGCCTACCACAGTGCTGAGTGGTCTGACTATCACAGGCACTGTGCCAGCTAACGCAACTATAACACAAGGTTCTGTCACAGGTCTTGTGCGTAAACAAGTGGAAAGTGGAGCAACGTCACTCAGCTTGTACAATGTGACAGGCGGTAGTTTTACACATACTACTGCAGTAAGCGGTACAAACGTCTCAGGCACACCGTCTAATCCAGTTAAAGAAATAGATGGTATGAAATTTGCTTGGGAAGGAAGGACACATCAAGTTACAAAAATACGTGGACCAATTGTTATATTAACTTTACCTACACCACCAGGTAGTACAGTAGCAGTTGATACAGTTGTACAACAAGGCAGCACCACTGCAAAAGTAGCAATAGAAGCAGCTTCAAGTGCTACGGTGTTATATGTATATGATGTTGTCAATGGCCCATTCACTACTAGTTCAAATATTACTATAACTGGAGCAACGGGTAGTACACCTTCCAATATAGATGCAAGTGCAACACATAGCGCAATTTACGTCATTAAAGACGGAACAGATCTTGGTTCTCCAACTGGTGCAACTGGATTAAGCGAAGGAGTGACTTCAGGTACAAAACTTTTTGCTGGATTAGCAGGTGGAAACAATACGAACAAAAATGCCACAGCAGAAATCACAGTAAAAATTAGTATTACCAGAGCAAGCAATCATGATTTTACACAAATAGGTACAGGAGGATTCAACGACAGCAATTATCCTAGCAATATTTTTGGTGATCCTGAACGATCGCTAGCAACATCATACACAGATACCAATACTGCAACAAGTAGTCAGGTTTGGGAAAGACGAAAAGGCAGAGTATTTTTCGTTAGTACAGATCAATTTGGATTTTTCCGTGTTGGAAAATTTTTCAATGTGGATCAAGGGACAGGTAAAATTACATTTGCAGGCGATTTAGGTATTTCAAATGCTGACGCTTTAGGATTCAAAAAAGGTGTAACCATTGATGAATTTTCACCTGATGAATCAATGACAGACGAATCTGGTACTGCAGTACCTACTGAAAAAGCAATTACAACTTACATTACAAAAGTTTTAGGTATAAATCCTAAAACTGGCGCTATTGTACCTAGTGGAACAAAGATTGGTCCTGGATTTTTAGCTTTAGATGGCTCAACGACAATGACTGGAGATCTAAATGTTGGTACCAAAAAGATTACTAATTTAGCAAATCCGGTTAATTTAACTGACGCAGTGAATAAACAAACTCTTGATTCTAAAACAGGTGGCTACAGTGGTGTAGGTGATTCAAGAGATTGGGGATACAATTTAAATGCAGGCACTAGGGTACAGCCAGGAGCAAATCAAATCATTGTAAGTTCGGGTAACAAAATAATTTTCACACAATTGGAAAATAGTGGCACATTTACTGCTGGTGACACCATTGGAAATTCGAGTCCTGTGAATTCAGCTACAGCACAAGGCACTATTGTTCAAATAGAAACTGTTAACGATCCTAGCTATGGTGGCAATGTTAGAAAGATTGTGTATACTCCTACTGTAGGCTCTTTTGATACTGCAAATGATACCACAATACACAGCAGTCTAGCAAATGCTACAACAATTAACCCTGGCGGTCCATATTCAGAAATCACATATGCTGCTAAAGATACTGCAAGTGACATTAATATCACAGTATCGCGCACATCTGCTACTACAACTATAGATTTACAATATGCTGCAGGATCTATTGTTAATGCTGATGTAGCAAGTAATGCTGCAATCCAACAAAGTAAATTAGCTCTTGCCAATGCTGGTACTGCGGCAAATTCAGGTGCTGCTTCATCTGTCTTAGGTGTAGCTGCATTTGATGAAAATGTATTTACTGCATCAAATGGCTTTATCGGCTTGAAAACAGCTACGACTACTACTGATGGTATTGCAGTTGATAAATTAAGTCAGATTGCTACAGGCAAAGTGTTAGGTAACAATAGTGGGTCCACAGGAGCAGTTGAATTAATTGACATAACAGCTTTAGGATTATCAATTAGTGATTTTGGCTCATATACATCAGGTGAATATGCATTAATTAGAACTGGTGCTACTACAGTAAGTCAAGTACAACTGGAGGATGGTACAGGCTCAACACTAAACAGCACTGTTCCAAAAAGAACATCAACAGGACAATTAAGAGCTAGTGGATTTGTACTAGGCGGTGATGCTACCTATGAAGTAATATCAGGAAGTAGCACAAGTCTTATTATGAAAACTCCAGGTCAAAGAATAATATTTACTGCCTCGGGTGGAAATGCATCAGTTGCTACACCAAATTTTAACGACAACCTTTCAATAGGATCAGCAGGCAGTGGTAACGGAGGAACACAGGCAAATGCAGATGCTGCCTATAGCACTAATGGTGCATTACATTCGAAATGGGTATTTACAAAAGCGATAGAAGCTGTAGATAATAGTAACGGCAAAACTGGTATAGTATTTGGTTCTGATGGTAATACTGGGACACCATTAGGTGAGAATGACACTTTAACATTTTTTAATAATGGAATACAAAATTACAGATTAAGCAGTGCAAGTTTTAGTCCTGTTACAACAGATGTAAAAGATATCGGTACTACTACAAAAAAGTGGCAAAATGCACATTTTAGCGGCACTATTTATGCAAGTGTATTTGACGGAACAGCTACTAGTGCACGATATGCTGATTTAGCTGAAAATTATCTTGCAGATGCGCAATATGATATCGGTACTGTGCTAGTATTTGGAGGAGAAAATGAAATCACTGTCACAAATAAAATGAATGATAAACGTATCGCAGGCATCGTGTCAGAAAAACCTGCGTATCTAATGAATAGTGAACTAACAGGTGAATTTGTAACTCCAATAGCATTACAGGGGCGTGTCAAATGCAAAGTAATAGGCAAAATAATAAAAGGTGACATGTTAGTAAGCAGTTCTATAAAAGGCTATGCAATGGCAGCTGATGATCCCAAAATGGGCACTGTTATAGGCAAAGCAATAGAAAATAAAAATGACACCGGTAAAGGATTTATTGAAATAGTAGTAGGAAGGGTATAATGGCAAAACAAACTATTAATATTGGCACTAGTGAAAATAAAGGTGATGGTGATCCATTACGCACTGCTTTCACTAAAGGAAATGAAAATTTTACTGAACTATATAACAAAACAACCAGTCTAGATGCTAACGGCGTACTTGCGTATACTGCTACCACTGCTAGCGATTGGAACGGTACAGCGCCGACCACAGTTGGTGCAGCTATAGACAGACTTGCAGCTCTCGTAAAAACATTAAATAGCGGCACTGGCGCATAAAATAGGAACATGAATGGCAACACGATATCCATTAATTATTGATACCAACGATGGCAATAAACTTAAAGAAATACCAACTGGTGATGATTTAAATCTCAGTGGAAATAATATAGTTAATGTTGTAAATGTAACAGGTAGCGGTACATTGACTGTTACTGCTGTAGAAGTCACTGGCAGTACATTTTCTGTAGGAGGAAATACACTAAATTCTGTTGCTTTTACAGGTAATTATAATGACTTGACTGGTACTCCAACTATTTTCAATGGTAATTATGATAATCTTACCAATAAACCTACGCTGAAGACTACGCTACAAAGTTTAGATAATGTTAGTGACACGGCACCAACTGCTAATCAGGTTTTACAATACAATAGCACCGCTGGTGAATATCAGCCAAGCAGTATAGCATCAGTTAATTCAAGTTCAATAAATGAATTATTAGATGTTAATGTATCAAATGTGGCGCCAGCGTCAGGACAAATATTGAAATGGGACGGAAGTGCCTGGGTCAGAGGCAACTCTAATGCTGGATCTGATGCTGATACTTTGGACGGAAATGAAGGTACATATTATTTAAATAACAATAATTTTACTAACAAACCCAACATAATTGGTAGTATTACAGCAGATGATACAGATACGTTTACGCCAACAGGACAAAACGATAATTTTAAAATTTATGGCGGCACTGGAATCTCAACTAGTATAAATGGCGACACTATTACAATAACAAATGATTCGCCTGGCCAAACTGTTAGTTTGACACAAAGTACAGGCATAACTGTTACTGGTACATTTCCTAATTTTACTATCGCAAATGCTGCACCTGATCAAACAGTAGCCTTTACCCAAGGTTCAAATATTACAATAACTGGAACATATCCAAATTTTACAATTGGCAGTAATGCACTAGCATCATTGAGTGTAACCACTAATTCAGCAAGTGGAGCAGGTAGTTTAAGCTATGATTCTGCCACTGGTGTTTTTACTTTTACACCTGTTAATTTAAATTTAGCCGATCTTGGTAATGTTGATAGCACAGCTCCGACAACAGGACAAGTTTTAAAATGGAGTGGCACTGCATGGGCGCCTGCAGCCGACGGTGGTGGCAGTGGAAGCAGTGGTGGCACATTGGTTG
>MDSY01083338.1_pt1 | contig 10650 bp, 7 predicted proteins | sample 811131 | NCBI WGS metagenome assembly MDSY01 (sample SAMN05326643, study PRJNA326480) | marine metagenome | isolation source: seawater | place: Atlantic Ocean: South West | collected 2010
AGCTAGGAGTACATATAGTGTTTCAGATCGTTAAATATATCGGGCTTTTATCACGCAGGGGGCGGACCAGGGCGGAGCACTCTCGCTGTCCTCTCGGCTCTCGCGTCACGCGTCACGCGGCCGGGATTGCGTAGTAGGATTGCGCCCCCCCCCCGCCCCCCGGGAAACATGGCATTAATTGCCCCATTGGCCCAAGGGGGAGTGCGTGGCGATCTGGAAAGGTTTAAATTTTCTCAATTTCGACCGGTGTTTACGACCCTTGAGACGTGGCGGCTCTTACACCGCCGAGCGGGTTCGAGGGTTTCCTCTCGATGATCTGCGTCTTGACACGCTCGTGTCGGAATTTGACCAGCCCCGCCACTGCATCGCGGCAGTTGTACTGCTCGTTCTCGCACATCTGCCTCCGCTCGGGCAGCTGCGAGAAGGAGCCGCCCTCCATCATCCACTCCAGGCAGATCGATCTCAGCTCGGAGTACACCGCCTCCGGGTCGACAAAAGCGCCGCGGAAGCCATCGGTGCCGAGAAGCTCGCTCGCATTGGCGAGGCGGAGCCCCTGCACCTGAGCTCAGAATGGTATCAGAATGGGGTGCGTGGCGGCAGTGTCGCGACGAGCACTGCCACGGCCACGGCCACGGCGTGTATGCAGCAGGCGAGGCCCCGACACGCGAGCAGCAGAGGCAAACCCCACCCCACCCCTCCCCTCCCCGCCCCTGCCCTCCCTCCCGCCTCGCTGGCAATGGTCCCCGCATCGCGGCCCGCATGACTGGCTGCGCGTGCGAGCGCGTTCACATCCGGCCGCTGTCCGTCCTTGTACGGCAACTCGGTCAAGAGACGCCCGAGCGTGCCCGTGGGGTCGCTGGCGTACTCCTCGAAGGACACGACGCGCTTCAAGTTGGCGCGCCGCTCCGCCTGAATGTCCAACGCGCGCACGGCTCGAGCGTTGGCGTGCGCTCGGAGGGCGCCCTTCTCGAGTGCGTGGTCGAGCAGCCCACGGCACCAGGTGGATCCGTCCCAGGCGGCCGGGCTGCCGAGCTGCGGCGCTACCAAGAGGCCACTTTCAACAAGCCGCCCCAACCGTCTCTAGCAGCAGTCGCGTGTTGCACTGCCAGCGCACCGTGGCGAGTACAATGTCGCGAACAGGCGCCCCCCACTTGGGGTAGTGCGTGCTGCTTCGCGTGCCGCCGTCCGAATGCACCGTCCCGCTCACGGCCATCCAGTGGTCCGAGACGGCCGCGCGGAGCGCATTGTGTCGGATCCATGCTATGGTGACGCCCCGCCTCGGCATGTGCTCCTCGAGGAGCTCCTCGAGGCGCGGGAGCCCGCCCATCGCGCCGTCACCCGTTCGCTCGACCGCAAACGAGAAGCAGCCGCCTGCCGTGCTCACCGGGTTGTGAGAGATAATCGAGCGCTCGCCCATTGCCTCGCGGAAGAGGCGCTGCTCCTCCGCCAGAGCCACGTCGTTGCACTTGTTGTAGTCGCCTGCGCTGAGGAACTCGTTGGTCTCGTGCAGCAGCTCGGCGTCCCACCGACAGGCGGGCAGCGCGTTTCCCAGATTCTGCACGATGTCCGAAGAACCAGCTCTCGCCATCTTGAGCAAAATGACCGGTGCATCTAGTGGGCAGTCGGCGACGCCTCCGGCCGGTCGGAACCAGCTTCGCGTGCGGTTAGGCAAGTCCGCCGTGCGCGGCGCGGAGAGATCGCCCGACGCCCTGTCGAGCGGCGACACCGCCGCCAGCGTGGTGACGAGCATTGCGCAGAGCAAAGGCCAAAAAAGGCCCGACGAGTTTTCGCGGGCCGCGTTCCTCTGTGCTGCCTGCGTGTGTCCGCTCTCCTCTGGCCGCGGGGCTGGCCGCATGCCCTCGTTCGTCTGGGCTCGGGCCTCGCTGCTCACCGTGCTCAGCGCGCACGCGGGCCGCACGCTGGCCTGGACACCCTCGGACCCGACCGCGTTGACGGCCGACGGCACCGTCTGCCCGGAGGACTGCAGCACGCACGGCTCTTGCAGGGAGAACACGTGCTTTTGCCTGGCGGGGTGGCTCGGGAAGACCTGCAGTGAGCGGGACTGCAGCCCTTGCATCAACGGCAAGTGCGTCGACGGCGAGTGCCGATGCGACGAGGGCTTCACCGGCTCCGCGTGCCGTTGGGCCGCGTGCGCCAATGATTGCTCAGGGCGCGGAGCGTGCGTCGAGGGGCGGTGCCTTTGCGCGGACGGCTGGACCGGTCCCGGCTGCGAGGCGCAGTCACGCTGGTCGGTCGCGAGCTGCCTTAACGACTGCTCAGGCCACGGTGCCTGCTTCAGTGGACGCTGCCAGTGTCACGCGACGTGGTCGGGCGAGGACTGCTCCGTCGCCGCCGCCGGCACCGGCGCCCTCGCCGCGCTCGAGACCCCTTGCGCCAGTCCGTACGCGACGGGCGTGGGCGCGCTGCCCTGCGGCTTCAACGGCCGGTGCAAGGGCGTCGCGTGCGAGTGCTTTGCGGGCTGGCGCGGCGCGCGGTGCGAGATCGGTATCTGCCCGAGGGACTGCTCTGGGCAGGGCGCGTGCGTCGGCGGCGTGTGCGCGTGCCGCGACGGGTGGCGCGGCGAGGACTGCACCACCCCCCCCGCCTGCCCGCGCGGTCTGGGCGGCGCCGCCTGCTCGCACCACGGGCTGTGCACGGGCGGGCAGTGCGCGTGCTTTCTCGGGTGGCGCGGCGCGGCTTGCGAGGTGGCCGGCTGCCCCGACGGCTGCCATGGCCACGGCAACTGCAGCGCCGCCGGCGCGTGCGAGTGCGAGCCCGGGTGGGAGGGCGCGGGGTGCGCGCTGCGCAGTTGTGCCGGCCATGCCAACTGCTCCGGCCACGGCGCGTGCGTCTCGGGCGCCTGCGTGTGCGCCAGCGGCTGGGCGGGGAACGACTGCGCAGCGGCGGAGTGCCCGAGAGGCTGCTCCAACCACGGTACCTGCGGCGCTGATGGCGGCTGCTCCTGCGTGGGCGGCTGGAGCGGCGAAGCCTGCTCCCTGCCGCCGCCGTGCCCGTCGGACTGCCACGGCCGCGGCGCCTGTGCTTTCGGCGTGTGCACATGCTTCGCCGGCGCGTCTGGTGTGGACTGCTCGGTGTTAACGTGCCCGGGCACTGCGGGCTGCTCCGGCCACGGCGAGTGCGACGCCGCCACGGGGAGCTGCGTGTGCGAGTTGGGCTGGGGTGTGCGCGCCGACTGCTCGACGCCCTCGTGCCCCGACGACTGCGGACACCACGGCGTGTGCGCCGACGGCCGCTGCACTTGCCACGGTGGCTGGACCGGTGAGGCGTGCGAGCAGCGCGCGTGCCTGAACGATTGCAGCGGCCGCGGCGAGTGCCTCGCCTCGGGAGAATGCGCGTGCCGTGCGGGCTTCGGGTGGCGGGACTGCTCACGCGCCGCGTGCCCGGACGACTGCGCCGGCAACGGCCACTGCTACCAGGGCACGTGCCACTGCCGGCCGGGCTATCGCGGTGCCAACTGCTCGGAGCTTGACAGCTGCGTCGGAAGCTGCTCCGGCGAGAGCCGCGGCACGTGCCTCGGCGAGGCGGGGTGCGACTGCCTCGAGGGGTACTACGGCGACGCGTGCGAACGCCGCGCGTGCGCCACAGACTGCGGAGAGCATGGCTGGTGCGACCACTTCGACGGCGCGTGCAAGTGCAACACGGGCTGGGGCGGCGCCGCGTGCGACGAGCGCTACTGCCCCTTGAACTGCACGGGGCGCGGCGCCTGCGACAAGGCCACCGGCCGGTGCGAGTGCTTTGGCGAGTGGCGCGGCGCCGACTGTACGGAACGCGACTGCCCGGCCAACTGCTCCGGCAGAGGCACCTGTACGCGGGGCGCCTGCCTGTGCGATGGCGGCTACGCTGGCGCCACGTGCGCGCAGCGCGCGTGCCCCGGCGCCGAGCACGGCGGCCCGCCGTGCGCGGGCGTTGGCACTTGCCTGGCCGAGTCGGGCACGTGCGCGTGCCCGGCGGGTCGCGCTGGCGGCGACTGTGCGTCGCTCGCGTGCCCTGCCTTCCACGGCGTCGCCTGCGCGGGGCACGGCCTGTGCGACCTCCGCACGGGCAAGTGCGGCTGCCGCTCGCCGTGGCAGGGCGACGACTGCGCGACCCTGCCCTGCCTCGAGGGCTGCTCGGGCCATGGCAGCTGCGAGCACGAGGCGGGCGTGTGCCGGTGCGAGGCGGGCTGGGGCGGCGCGCTCTGCGAGAGGCCCGCCTGCCCGACCTCGCGCGATCTCGAGTGCTCGGGGCGCGGCTGGTGCTCCCCCGACAGCCGCGCGTGCGTCTGCCCGCTCGGATGGCGCGGCGAGGCCTGCCAGGAGCCGATGGCCGCCGTCTGCCCGCGTGCGTGCTCGGGACATGGCACGTGCGCGGGCGAGGGCCCCTCCGGCGGCTGCCGGTGCAACTCGGGCTGGCACGGCGTCGCCTGCGAGCGGCCCGACTGCCCGCGTAACTGCTCGCGGCACGGTGGCTGCGACGCCTCGGGCAAGTGCGCGTGCGACGCGGGCTGGTCGGGCGAGGCGTGCGAGCTCGGCGCGTGCCCCAACGAGTGCGACGGCCACGGCGCGTGCTCGGCGGGCGGCGTGTGCACTTGCTTCGCCGGCTTCGGTGGGGCCGACTGCTCTCGCCACGCCTGCGTCGACGGTTGCGGCGCCAGTGACGGCCGCGGCCGGTGCGTGCACGGCAAGTGCCGCTGCGCCCAAGGCTTCTCGGGCCGCGGCTGCGCCCGCGCCACCTGTCGCAACGCATGCAGTGGCCGCGGCGCGTGCGTCGGCGGCAGCTGCGCCTGCCTGCCCGGCGTGAGCGGCGACGACTGCTCCGTCGGCTGCCTTCACGGCTGTTCAAACCGCGGCAACTGCACGGGTCAGGGCAAGTGCGCGTGCGGCGGCGGCTGGCAGGGTGTTGACTGCTCGGTGCCGCCGTTTAAGCTCGACGGCTGCGCGGCCGAGTGCGCACAGACCTGCGAGAAGTGCTGCCGGACAGAGCAGCCCGCCCCCTCGGGAGCGACCTCCCCCTCCCCCGCACTCGTCGAGCTTGAGGGAAGCAATAACCTTGGCGCCATTACTGCGGCAGCCGGCGACGCGAGTGCGCCCGCGTGCCTCGAGCCGTGCGAGACCATGTGCATCTCCGCGTGTGAGCTGCGGCAACGCGACGTGCACGCGGCGACGCAGGCGGCGCTGAGGCTGGATCCCGCTAGGCTCGCGCCCGTTGCAAGCGAGGCTGTAGTCGAGTTCAGACTGTGAGCTGACGCGCCTGCTCTGCGCAGCGTGCCAGGGTCGAGCGAGGCCGAACATGTCATGAGGATACAACCAGTGTAAAGCGTAAACTAAAAAGTAAAGTAGTCATGGATAGCCGATTCGATTAAAAGTAGACGTCTTACGGGCCGGTAGAACTTAGAACACCAAAGTGTACACACCAATTGGCGTGCTTGAGAGCAGGTATCTAATGTAAAGTACGTATGCGAGAAAGATGATCTCTTCCGCCGCTTCTGGTATATCCTCTAGTCCTCCAAGTACACATACTGCCATTGATATATCTTTATTATCAATCGGGCCTTCCTAAACGCTAATGACCTCGCGGTGGGCGGGTCGGGAAACAACAAACTTGGGGGGTAGGGTGATACCTGCACAACCTATTGTGCCCCATATCCTCTAGTCCTCCAAGTACACATACTGCCATTTGCAGTAGTAGGGAGGGAGGGAGGAATCATTCGCCGTCTGTGGCCAGCCACGGGTCCGCCAGAGGTTCTCCCACCTCAACGGTCCCGGCGTCCGCCTCGTACGCGCTGGCGAGAAGCCAGCCGTACAGAGAGCGGGCCGCCGCTGACGGCCTGAAAGTTGGGTCGATGTAGTGTCTGTCTACCACTGTCGACCCGCGCGCCCATCCTCCGATGAAGACGTACGTGTGGCGCGCAACACCGATCGCTGCCATTGCTGACACGGCCATCGAGCGTATCGAGTGACCCAAGTACGCGAAGCCAGGCGGTGCTGTAATCCTGGAGTGCTGCAGCTCTGCTGCCAGCCACTGCTCCATATGCCGAGTGACCGGCCGGCTTTCCCCCTGTAGCTGTAGAAGGAATTCCGGTTCCGATTGCCCTTCTCTCTGCAGCGCTCGCCGCAGCAGGAGATAGTAAATGCCGAGGGCGGCCACGCGTGGGAGCGCGGAGCCATTGCCGGCGGCGGAAAGGTCGAGGTGTAGCACGCGTCGCACCACTGTTCCCTTTCGACCTTTCTCGGTTAGTCGTAGCCAGATAAACCGCTCGTCCACTCCGAAGTCGCGCGTGCGAAGGTGCACGCCCGAGTCCTGACGCCCCGCAAAGAGGCTGGTGAGCACAAGTCCAAACGACCTGCGTACGACGCCCAAAGTGGCGCCGTCACGCACTCCACTCGCCGCGGCTGCCTCGCCGTGGCCGAGAATAGTGAGCACGTGCTCGCACGGAAGCGGCACACGGCTGTCGCGCGTGTTGCCCGCCTCCACCTGCGACCTGCGCATTCCCTTCCGAGCCATAGCCAAGAAGTGATTGTCGCAAGCCGGCGGCTCCAACTCGAGGTCCCGGTGTGCAGCGTTGATAGCCGAGAAGATCGGCTGCAAGGAGTCTGCTGCCCATCGGCCACCTTCCGCAAGGAAGCCTACGTAGTTGACCACTGTCCAGCGAGTTGCTGGCAGCGGCGACACGCCCGCCGACTCACAGTATGCACAAAACGCCTCGAAGAGACGCCCGTACTGTTTCTGTGTCGACGCGTGCCTGGACTGGGCGATGAGCTCTCGCGCCGTCCGTGCGCCTGGCATGTCTCCCTGCTGCGCGGCTATATGCCCAGCCGCGGGGGAGGGCTCGCCTGCCAGCGCGAGCGAGTAGCGAGCGGCCGCGCGGCGCTGCGTCTGAGCACGACGAAGATAGTCATCGCCCAGCTCTCCAGCCGTTGCGGCGCGTCGAACGCAACCCGCTGCAGCACTCCTGGCTGCAGCGATAGCTCCTCGTCCGCCAGGCTGCGCAGCTGCGCGAACCATGCCTCGTGTGGCCATGTGGGCACGCACACTAGCGCCCGAGCCCCTGGCTGGGTGCGCAGGTACTGCTCCACTCTGGGCAGCAGCCATGGAGGCGGGTGTGCCCAAACGATCTCGCCCGCCCAACGCTGGGCGAAGGCGTCCGTTGCCTCGGCTCCTGGCTCCGGCTGCTGCGTCCAGTAACGCGGGAGCCGTGCGGTTGCCGCGCTGGCGAATGCGTCCACCGTGCAGCTCGCCACCGTGTCCATGATCACGTCGAAGCTCTGCTGCTTGAGGTGGTAGTCGCGGGGCACCGCTAGCCGGGAGAAATAGTCCGCCACCTTGTTCTCCGCTGACCTGATGTAGAGCACGCGCAACTCGCAGTCGAGCATCTCCAATACGTCGAGGAGCAGGCGCAGCTCCTGCATCAGCTCTGGCGACCTGGACACCATGTTGGTGATGATGTTCACTACACCTGTGTTGTCCTCCCAGAGCAGAATGCGCCTGTGCCGTAGCACATCTGCGTACCACTCCGCGAGGAGGCGCACCGCGCGCAGCTCTCGCCACGTGATGTGCATTTGCGCCTCCGCCGGCGTCCAGAAGCCCCACGCGGGGGCCATGGGCTCCGGCTTCCACACCTTGCCGCCCCATCCGTAGGGGCCGGCATCCGAGCTCAGCTCCGCTGTCTCTGGCTCGAGCCAGATCGCCCTGCCGACGTGCTTGGACGTCTTCAGGGTTAGAAACTGCTTGATATCGCGCACCGACTGCGCTGAGAGGCGCACCGAGTCCCGCCAGGATTTCATCTGGGACAGGTCGTCGTAGCTGCTGCGCAGCCAGCACCGGGCGCGCGGGAGCGCGAGGTACGAGGACTGTGCGAGCCCCTGAAAGGCCGCGAGCGTCCGAGCTTGCACCCTGCGGGCGCCAGTCGCCTGCAAACGAAGCAGGGTGTGCGCTGACTTGCTGAGCTTGAGCATCCGCCGAGGCGTGAGGAGGAAGAGTCCTCGGCGGGTATCCACCTTGAAGCCAAGGTAGTCGTCGAGGCCCATCTTTGGCTCCAACTCGCCCTTGGTGGCGTGCCGCTCCAGCCCTAGCCTTTGGAACACGAGGAGCGAGTGGTCCCGTGCCTGCAGAACGTGCAAGGGCGGCTGCGGTGACTTCTCTTGGGCTGGCGGCTCCTCGCCACTCATCGAGAAGGCGAAGTCGTCCAGCCATGGCCGCACTCGCACGGGAGGATGAGGCGGCTCGACACGTGCACGCTTTCCATAGACTGTTGCAGCCACCGCACCACCGGTTCGCAGAAACCGTGTCGGCACCCTGCAACATTCCGTAAATACTGCCGGGCTATTTGTCCAACCGAAGTTTAGCGTCGGGGTGCAGAGCCGGTGCACCTTGCCGTGAATCTCCAGCTCGAAGGTGAAGTAATGCACGTCGTCATCGTGCAAGCCTATGTGGTGGTACGCATCGGTCAAGTCGATGGACCACATCCAGTCGAATTTCTCGCTGTCCCGTCGCATTGCGGCCAGCGGTTCGTACCGGACTGAGTATTTGCGGCAATGCTCGTTGATATGCCGCAGGTTGAACACCAAACGAAGCTTCCCGTTATGCTCGACAATAAATGCCTTGGAAACGTGCGTTGCACGACTTGTATATTTCCACGCACCAGTACCAAGACAACGCGCCAGTTCCCCCTCGAGCCAGTCCTGCTGGGGGGGGGTAAATCTGGACACTCCGTGGTGGAAGGGTGCTGGGGGGGCCTTTGTCCATTGCACGCGCACGCCCTCGCGGATCCAAGATAGGACCTTACGAGATGCGCCCGCCTTGCGCCACTCCGAGATTTGCTTTCGCACTCGAATGTAGTGGAACTCCTTGACCTCCCCCAGCTGGGGAGTGGGGACTGCCGGCTTCGGAGTCGCGCCCGAGCGAGAGAAGCTCTCTCTCGGGCGGCTCCTAAGCCGGCGAGCCCCCTACTCACTGGCAGCCACGGCCGTGCCCGCCTGGGGCGCGCCGTTGCCGCGCCCGCCGCGTCCGCCGCCGTCGCCGCCGCGGCCGCCGCCCTTGCCCTTGCCCCCCTGCTGCTGTTGCTGCTGCTGGTGGGGCTGAGCTGACTGCTGCCGCTGCTGCTGCCGCTGCTGCTGCTGCTGCTGCTGCTGCTGCGGCTGCCTCTGCCCTTGGGGCTTAGGAGCTGCGGCCTGCTGCTGCGTCTGCTGGCGGCCTAAGGCGTCGTGCAGCTCCTTGTTCACCTTAGGCGCGCCGGCCTCCCGCTGCGTCTGGATCTGGTTGCGCGTGCGGGCGGGCGGGGGCAAGTGCTTCGCCACCTGCTCGCGAGCGGAGCCCGCGACGAGCTGCTTGGTCACCCCGATCTGCACTCCGCTGTCGACCCTGGTCTCCGTGCGGCCCATGCCGCCAGTCGCGCGATGCTCGCTGTTGTACAGGTTGTTGAACAGCGCGAGCTCGCTCTGGTTCCCCGAGTTGAGCTTGCGGAGCACGGCGAGGCGCTCGAGCTGGTGCTGGACGGTGCCGTCCAGCTGTCGAGCGATGACGATGAGGGCGTTGATAGCCCCGGTAGCGGCCGTCTTGTAGTCACCAGCATCCGCCGCGACGAGCGCGGTGCTAGCCGACTGCTTGGTGTACTCGAAGGTGTCATGGCCGTACGAGAGGCTCGGGATGAGCGACTGCGCCTCGTACGAGCCTGCCGTGTAGCCCTTCTGGTGGAGCTGGTCGACCAGGTCGCCGGACATGCTGTCGCCCACGCGCTTGGGGTGGTAGTGCCGCGTCGCATCGCGGAACTGCACGTCGCGTGGAAACGGGTTGCGGCTGTAGTACGGCACCGGGGTCTCGTACCCGTTGAACATACCGTTGTGCACGCTCGCATCCGGCACCTCGCTGCTGGGATCCACCACGAAGGACAGGTCTGCCCACAGGCCCGCGTGCGGGCCGTCCAGACCGTCGTCCGAGTAGTCCGCTAACGCGGCCGAAGCGTCTTCGTCGAGCCACTGGCGAGCCGCCCTGCGGTCCGCCTCGGTGCGAGAGAGGTCACCCGCGAGATCCGAGATGCGCCGGCGCACCTCTGGCATCTGCTCTTGCGTCGGTTGCGCTACCTCCTGCCCTTGCCGCGCGCGAGCCGGGCCCGCCGTCGCCGCAGCCGGGGAGGCCTGCAGTCCAGGAGGGAGCAGCGGCTGCTGCACGGGGTCGGGTGGGAGGGTCACCGGAGCAGCGGCGTCCGCCGCCTGCTGGCTGCGGTCGCACTGGGCGCGCAGCTGAACTAACTCTTCTTGCTGGCGCCCCATCTGGCCTGATAGGTCACCGAGCATCTCCAAGATGCGCTCGGTGTTACTGCTGGCCTCAGCTTCCGAAGGGTTAGGGGTACCCCGACGGGATGATACACGAGACATAGTGTCTCGGGAAGCGGTCTCGACGGGGCCGAGGGGACGCTGGTGTGCCGGAAGGCCTCGCTCTCCACTGGTGGAGGGCGGAAGGTGTTGATGCGTGGCAGTACTCTGGCCACGCAAAAAACAACAAACTTGGGGGGTAGGGTGATACCTGCACAACCTATTGTGCCCCAGAAAAGACGCACGCATCTAGACTGCGACGCTACAATTGCAACGTCTCACATCTGAAGAGGCACCTCCGAAGAGGCTGACCTGAAGCGATACTGTTCATGTGGTTCTC
>MDSY01005963.1_pt1 | contig 10649 bp, 6 predicted proteins | sample 811131 | NCBI WGS metagenome assembly MDSY01 (sample SAMN05326643, study PRJNA326480) | marine metagenome | isolation source: seawater | place: Atlantic Ocean: South West | collected 2010
TAGGAGGTTGCACTCGGGGAAAGCCTTAAAATCTGAATTTTTGTAAAAGCAAACGCAAAAAAAAATGAAAAAAAAATGAAAAAATCAAGAAACAAAGAATGAGAGAGCCGAAAAGAAGGCAGGGGGTCATGCCCATTCGGGCTCTCGGCCTTTCTGCCAGTCTCGCAAGAATTGAGGGCGATACTTGAAAAGAATTTTCGTCCGATTTGGGCTCTCCAATATTCACAAACTTCTCTTACGATTATTACTGTATTCGTGACATTTAGAAGACAGACATATCATCATCTTTATCATTGATTGAAACGAGACGATCTCGAAATCAGATAGCAAATATGGCTTCTTCAAAGAAGAAAATTTCTTACTTCTATGATCCGGAAGTCGGAAACTTTTACTATGGACAGGTACTTACTTCTCACGATTTTATTTTAACCGAATCACAACTTCCACAATCGTATACGATTACATGGAATGTTTTTTTATTAATATCATAAAGCAGTATCTACTCGTACCATATTTCAATAAACTTACTTTCTTTCTTCGAAAATGTAGGGACATCCGATGAAACCTCACAGAATGCGCATGACACATAACTTACTATTGCATTATGGCTTATATAAAGAAATGGAGGTATTGTTTTTTCCCTTAATCATCATAATATGACATCTTTTGCACAGGTTTTCAGACCAGAGCTCGCTAATGCTGAAGACATGACACAATTCCATAGCGATGAATATATTGAATTTTTACGCATGATTACACCAGATAACCAACATGAACATATGCGCCAACTGAAAAGGTTTAATGTCGCTGAGGATTGCCCGGTCTTTGACGGCCTTTTCAACTTCACTCAGATATATACGGGGGGTTCTATCGGTGGTGCCGTAAGGTTAAATCACAAGCTGGCAGATACAGTAATAAACTGGGCAGGAGGTTTACATCACGCAAAGAAGGCAGAAGCAAGTGGATTTTGTTACGTAAATGACATCGTGTTAGCGATTCTTGAGCTACTCAAGGTTCACAGTCGAGTTCTTTACATCGATATTGATATCCATCATGGTGATGGTGTTGAGGAAGCATTCTATACAACTGACCGTGTAATGACTGCATCTTTCCATAAATTCGGTGAGTATTTTCCTGGAACTGGTCACTTACAAGATGTTGGTCAACATCAAGGTAAATATTATAGTGTAAACGTACCATTGAAAGACGGTATTGATGATGAAACTTATGATCATCTCTTTAAACCGATCATGGAAAAGATAATGGAAGTTTTTGCTCCAGATGCTATTGTATTCCAATCTGGTGCTGACAGTCTATCGGGAGACAGGCTAGGATGTTTTAACTTGTCTATTCGAGGGCATGCGGAGTGCTTGAAATACATGAGTACGTTCAATGTACCTCTACTAGTCCTTGGTGGAGGTGGATACACCATTCGTAATGTGGCACGCTGCTGGACGTACGAGACTGGCTGTTTACTAGGCCGTGAACTAGAAGATGTGCTGCCTGCTAATGATTATAGTGAGTATTTTGGACCAACAAACACACTTCATATAACCCCTAGCAATATGGAAAATCAGAATACACGTGAATATATCGATGGCATACGTAATCGTATTCTAGAGAATCTATCAAAACTTCCTGCCAGACCAGGTGCACCATTTTATCAAGTTCCACCAGACTTGGTGAGTGCACAAACGCAAGACATGAATATAGAGCCAGATTTGTCAGAAGGGGAAGATAGAGGAGGAATCTATCTAGATTATGGTAAGAATGAAGATGATTTTCGTGTTACAAAGAATGTCTCCGAGCCAGTCGGCACAAATCCGCAAGGAAAGGAAGACGCAGAGAAAGATATGAACGAAAATAAAGAGAAGTCACAGGAACTCCCGGACAAAGATGATATATAAGTAAGATATTCGTAAAAGGGTTCCATTCAGTAATTCACTACTTTGTTTCGTCAAGCAGATTCATGTAATAATCAGCTTCCGATTCGTCTAAAACAGCAAATTCTTTATTTTCATATGCAACTGCAATCGAACAGTTTGAGGTAGATATATTTTCGTTCGCTTGTTGTGCTTCTCCAAGTGCTTTGATTGCATGCTTAATTAACTATTCTGAATGTCATATTTAGTAATAAATAACTTGAAATTTCGCACCTCTACACGACTGCATTCTTTCAAGGTGTCTATATACTTTTCTAAATAAGTTTTCGAGGCTTGTGAGCGAGAGCCTTATTATAAAATATCTCAGATTTAATTCAGTTTTCAATCGAAGTAGCTATTTTATACCTAATGCAAAGCAATCATATTCGTACAAGTTACCAGAGGGACACACGTGAAATATAGATGTCCCAGAATTATCTAAGCCGGCCAATATCAAACCAACACCATATGGTCGTCGAGATGATCTTTGTGTTTGACCCTATTAAATTTTGTAAAGTTCTTTCTTGTTATATACATATGATATATAAGTTCTCACCTGCAGTTTTCTTGAAATAGTATCTGCAAGCTGGGAAAGTGGAGGAGAAGATCCATATATAAACTTCGATTTTGTGCATTCAGCACGTAACTGTTCAGTCAAGAGAACTGCGTCGGATGCGAGCCCTGAAACTGCAATACCAATATTATTATCTATTTTGAATATCTTTTTCTGTTGTTTCGATTGGTTCGGAAGTTCTCGATTTAAGGTCACCAGCACTACGGTTGTCGCGTTCTTCAACGAAAATTAGATTTCTTCGTTCACACATGCCTTTAACTGACTTACCTTACATCCAACCACGGCACCGCCCTGTTTCACAGCTTCCAGAGCATCTGATAAGGAGAAAGTAAAACAAAAAGGATGCTTTTTAATTTAGACGCACACTCGATCTGGTGCAGACGCCCCTGCGGACTCCACGTCAGCACATCCTTCAAAACGAAGATTAATGTTCCCTATAGCTGCTAAAAAATGTATATTACCTGGTCATACTGGTTGCGGAACATGAATACTTTTGTGCTTATTGAATCGTGCGAGAAAGAGCGTTCGAATTGATCAAAAGTAAGATGCGTGAAAGTCAAAGAAAATCATGAAAGGGTGAAAACAGAATGCAAGAAATAGCCATCATGGAAAACATGATGGAAAAAAATGTTGTGAGATAAACGCGTAAAAGGCGAAAAAAAAATTGGTGACCCCCGGAGTCGACGACGACCAATTGAAATGCATCCAAAAAACCTTATTCGCTTGACGAACGTTCTGAATACGAAATAGTAAGAAACAAAAAAAACAGATCGACCCTCAATAATATTCACGCACCGCGCGCTAACATAGAAGAAGTAAATTAAAGCATGCCTAAGGATTTTACCGAGGATTCTGAGCATGGTCCGCTCTCCGTTTTGGTTAGCGCAATAAAAACAAATTCGCAAGTCCTTATTAATTGCAGAAATAATAGAAAATTATTAGGTAGAGTTAAAGCTTTCGATCGCCATTTGAACTTATTGCTCGAAAATGTGAAAGAAGTTTGGACAGATCGAAATAGCCAGAAAGAATCTAAGACGCCTCCAAGCAATAAAGATCGTTTCATTAGCAAACTCTTTCTTCGGGGAGATTCGATCATTTTAGTTTTGAAGAACCCAAAATGAGTGCCTTATGACTACGAGTCGCGTACATATATTTTTTTGAAAAGATTTTCCTTATTCTTCTCGTACTCTTGTGTCTGCTGAAGCTTGGTCAACAGAGTTGCAGAAACAGATAATAAAAAAATGAACCCATGGTATTTGCATGGTTACAAAATGCACTTGTGTGAGTACTCGTATTTGTATTGCATAAAGTAGGAATGAAAATGTACTCGCGTGGCGGCCTAGTTTTATTATTTTATGACTTAACCAATCCATCGATGAAAGCACCACACATGAGAGACATTCGTGGCAATTGAAAGGATGCTATGTGCGTAAAGCAACTTGAAGAACCACGAATCAATAAAGTACTGTTTAGAACGATCTCAGCTTTGTCATTTTGAAGTGAATCCATATGATTATGAACAGAACTCATTATCCCTTTAACGCGCACTAGTGGAGCCTCTCGCTCGAGAATTCTGGAGTCTGCTGTTGCAATTATCGTGTTAGGAACATTTCTTTTGTCGATTTTTGATGACGTCGGAAGCATAATTAATTCTGAACTCGGCTCCATCACTGTTAAGTGATCAGGAGAAATTCGATTGTAATCACATATCATAACTATCCCTGCACTTCTCTTCTCCTTATTTAGCACTCTTTCAATACTTTCAATATGTATTTGTGCTAAAAAAAGTTTACTATGTCTATCAATCTTTAGCTCTTCACACTTGACGCTAAAAACAAAACTCTGTTTGAAAGTTAGAAAGTCCCAACCTGTAATACTAGTAAGTGATGCACATAAAAAAAAGCTTCCAACAGTGGCAAGGGAATTAATCTTCCCAGAAAAAGTCGAGTCCGAAAATACGGTAATCTTGTCAAGTTTTTCGGCACACCATATGCAGATATTTGATGAGGAAGTCAAAAGCATTGAGCTATCTTGACTAAATGCTCCAACTTCTACTACTTGCTCATTGAAATATTTACTTGTTGTTTCACAGCTCCATGAACTGGAAGTTCCACTTTTTTTTGACCACAATTTGATACTGTCCTTACCAGCAGTAAATGCTCGGTAGGAACCACGATATTTACTAATGCCTATAGTACGTATCGCAGGCTGGTGTGGAGATTCACAGCAGCCAACTAACTGATAACATACATGTCTTTTCATTGTAATTTGCTCCCATACTTTGAGTGTCTCGATGCTATTGATACTAGTACCAATCTTGTTTTTACTATCCACTGTGAATAATATCATGCCATCTTCAGAAAAACTCGCGATGGTAACTCTGTATTTAAAAGTTGTTGCAGGGCTATCATCTGCACCTTTGAATACTTCGCCAGTTATTTCTAAACAAGTTATGTGCTTATCAGCTTTATAGTCAAAAACTTGAATTACAGAGCCTGTATTTACCATCAATAAATTTTCCTGCTGAAAAGGGATAGCATACACAGCATTTATAGAGCGAACACTGCGACAGCTCCTATTATAAGTATCGTTTGTTATACCTCTTAGTATTTCTTCTAGACTCAAATTTGGCAAACTCAGAAGATATGCTGAGTTATCTACACCACAAAGAACAAACTGGGATACATCCGTGTTCAGACGAATTATAGTAGATATTGATGTACCTATTCGAGGTAAAAAGGATTTTCGACCTTCTGAGATGGACCAAACGACAAAAACTTCTTCACTTGCGCATGACAATAAGCTCACCCCATCCAGTGTAAATTTTAAAGCAACGATAGCCGTAGAATGCCAGTGAAGTGTATTGTGAGGAAAGTCTTCTCTAATTTCTCCACTTCCAGTTTTTCTTAAATTTTTATGGGGAACAAAACCCCCATCTTTTCTTATCGTCAATCCATAGTAGCAAGTAATTCGTCCTGTAGTATCCCCAACTGCAACAATTTTCTCATTTGGACATATTGCAACAGAGGTTATAGTTTTGGAATGACTTATACGAATAAAATCCGAAACTCTGCTGTTTTGCTTCCCTTTAAAAACATACCATAGAATTAAAGAGCTACGCTCAAATGCACATTGTAATGCACCATTAGGGCTACATACTAACTTTGGCGCTCGTGCAGCCTTCAATACCTTTTCTATTATCTTCCTCTTTGTGATTGAGAGTGCCCAAACTCTGCCTCCTCCACCTTGCTTTTGCGTTGAAAAGAATATCAAATCGTTTCTTGTAGAGCCTTCGGGACAAGACATAGACTCAATAGGGCCCGGCACTTCAATAAATGTGTAGACTCCGTGTTGAAAATCCCAGAACCCAATTCTACTGTCAAGAGAAGAAGTTATTAAAAAATTACTATCTTGTGGGTGGAAAATACAGGATGTAATTTCTTTCGTATGTCCGGTAATACTCTCGATATATTTCCCACTTTCTCTGTTATAAACTTTCACTACTTTATCACATAGAAGTAGTAGTAGCTTATCATCAGGAGAAAGGATTCCTTCCCTCTTTGAAAAATATCCTGCCGTTGAGTGTTTAAAGTCCATTCTGTCAAGCCGCCAGACTAAGAATTCTTCGTCTCTGGGATTTGGTCAGATCTATTTGCAAGTATGTCAAACAAAGTGTAGTTGACGGAACATTCGCACTCACACACAGCCGCGCTTTTAAGAGTGTATCGAGCAACTCCTCAGTTGTAATGCCCTGCACCTAGTATAAGGTTCTAACTATGCTCGCCCAATCGAAAAGAAGAAAAAGTTTCTTGTCCATCAAGTCCACAACCATGGGGCATTTAGGGGCAAAGGGGAATGGGCGTACTCGGCCTTTTGCATCGGAGAAAAAAAATAAAAATGGACTGTGGGTCCATCTGTCCTGTCCATTTTTATTTTTTTTGTATTTTATCCTCCTCTCACAGAACGCCAACTCACAACAAACAGAGCATATGTGACAACATAGGACAGCTAGGCGAGAGAGCGATCGCACTCACACGCACGCACATTTCACACAAAAATGCGGCCTCTTCTGTCGAAAAATAATGACAACGACGACGACGAGAAAAGAAGAAGAAAACAAAGAAGAAGAGAGAAGAAGAAGAAGAAGAAAGAGATGAAGAAGAGAGAGAAAAGAGAAAAGAAAACGACGACGATTCAGAAGAAGAAGACCACCGCTGAGGAAAAGGAAGAAGAAGAAGAAGAATCAGAATCAGAGGACGAGGACGAAGGAGAGAAACACCACCGACAACAGAAACGGAGACGCTACGACCACCACCACCACCACCGCCACCGAAAAGGGTCGTCTTTGCCCGTCGTGGTCGGCGGGGCGAAGAGGAAGAGAATTGACGTTGCTGATGTTGAGGAGGCGTTAGAAGTAGAATTAGAAGAAGAAGAAGAAGAAGAAGAAGAAGAAGAGGAAGAGGAAAAGGAAAAGGAGGGAAATGAGGAGGAGAAACCAGTATTGACGAAAACGTACGACATTACGGCGTGGAAAGAAGAAATCGCCAAGCACAAAAGAAGCAGCAGACAAACGACGACGCGTAGAAGGAAAAACGACGACGACGACGACGGCGCTTTGGGTGGTACTAGTGCTCGAAGTGACACCACCAGAGCTGAGCTAGCTACTGCTGATAATACTGCCAAAAGCGGTGGCGGCGGTGAAAATGCTATTAACGACGGTACTCACAAGAGCAAGCGATTTTTGCTGCGAGTACCGCTTTGGGCGCAAAAATCAGCGCTCGCGCAGAGCGCGGTTTCCAAAGCGTTTAAAAGAGAAACTATTATTAGTACGAGTGATGACGAGAAAGACCAACGCGAAGAAGCGTCCCCAGTACCACCATCAGCAGCAACAGGAGGAGGAGGAGCATCGAAAGCATCATCATTTGAACAGGCGTTGAGAGCAAACAGAGCGACGCAAGCGCGCGCGAAGGAAATGTTGGAAAGCATAGATGCGTTGATTGAACGAGACGCTTTGAAAATTGAAGAAATCAAGGAACTTTGGCAAAGTCGCAAACACCAACAGACGCAATCAGAAGATGAAGAAGAAGAAGAAGAAGAAGAAGAAGAAAAAGCGAAAGAGGAGCAGAAAAATAATTTTGCCGCTGCCGACGCCTCTTCTTCTCTCGCAGATGGTGATGGAGGTGGTGGTAATAGTGATGGAAAGAACGCTTTTTCGAGACAAAGACCAAGAAGGAGAAACGACGACTGCGACGAAGAGTTGGAAGCAATCGCGAATAACGTCGGGAAAATTCTTCGAAGAAAAATGGGCCGTCCTCCGTCGAAGAAGAGTAATAAAGATAACATTAGCGCCACCGACAACGACGAAATCAATAATCATTGGTCGTCCCCGTCGGCGTCGGCGTATTTTCAGGTGGTTGGAATCGCGAGCGAGCTTGAAAACGATGACGACGATAAATTATCTCCAAAAGCTCTTCTTCCAAACGATATAAACAACGGTAACAACGATTCGGCTTTCGCGAGAAACGTCGAGCGTAAGATTCCCTTGCACTTCAACGATGCCTCTAGTAACGGTTTCAAACCTTGGTCGGAGAAAGACGATTTGGCTTTAACAGAAGGCGTTCGCTTGTATCTGCTCGAGAAGAGACGTCTGAGGAAACAAGTCGACTTGGAAGAGTTGGCTGGGGAGAAAATAATCCCAGTTGAAGACATTTTAACAGACGTTTCGAGAGGATGGCAAAGCGTTTGGGAGAACTGTTCTTCTCGCCGTTCTTCATCGACAACGACGCCAACATCGATCGATGACTGGTCCGCGGTTCGAAACCTGTGCGTTTTTAAGAAGAAAACTGGCGCCGATGATGGTAATAATAAAGAAAGAGAAGAAGACGATGACGACGATGTGGATCACAATAAGCTGGCGCTGTCGAGAACGCCTGACGATTTGCGTTTACGATGGATACACGCGGTTGATCCGAGGATAGCATCGACGATAGATTCTTCTTCGGAAAAAAAGACGGCGACTTCCTCCTCGAACGCGGCGCTGTGGAGCGAAGAGGAAGACACGTTTCTCGCTTCTCTCGTCGAGGAAGATGCATTAGAAGAAGAAACTGGTGGTTTAATAGAAAAACGCAAGTGGTTTCGAGTAGCGAACAATTTGAACGTGCACATGAAACAACGCTCGAGGAGTGGAACAACAAAACAGGGCGACGATGTTGACGACGACGCGGGGGAGGAGAAGAAAGAGGAGAATTTACGGCGACAATTGTTGCTACGATCGCCGTTTCAGTGTCTCCATCGATACCAGACTATCTTGAACAAAAATATAACCCGCTCCAAATGGACGAGCGAAGACGATTGCGCTCTCCAGACTTTTGTCCAAGAGTGCGGCCAAGCCAGATGGAACGAGTGCGCGAGATTCTTACCAGAATATGGTCACACTGCCACGCAGTGCAAGCATCGCTTTTTAAAGTTGATGCAAAACAATTCAGAGAAGGAGTACAAAAAAGGTAAGTGGACGAAAGAGGAAGACGAAGAGTTGAAGGCGATTGTTTTGGGGGAACAAAAAGACGGAGAAGAAGAAGATGAGGAGGATCAGGAGGAGGAGAGAGAGAAAGAGAAAAACCATACTAATGCTGAGAGTAATGCGATTCCGTGGTCTCTCGTCGCGAAGAAAATGAGCACGAACAGAAGAGACAAGCAATGTCGAGAACGATGGACGAACATTTTGCAACCTTCTCTTTTGAACGAACAGTTCGGAACCGCGACTGGGATGAAGAGAAAATTCACTCCGAAAGAAGACGCGATGTTGTTAGTTTTGCACGCGAATTTTATCGATAAGAAGGAGAGGCGGAAAGACTGGTCCGTCTTTGAATCGACCGAGGTTCTCCCGGGAAGATCGGTGAAACAGTGTAAGCAACGCGTGGCAACGTTGTTGAAGAAGAAGAAAGAAGTCGAGATTCGAGAAAGGCTTGAGCGAGAAATTACCAAGGAAAAGAACAAGGGGAGCGGTATGCAGCGCCTTGTATTCTGGTTGCAGCAGCCGTCGAAGTGAAGATTAACTTCTGAATAAGAAGTTCTATTACTACGCAAGGTGAAGAAGGTGAAGAAGAGGAAATAAATACTCGTATAAGTAAAATACGTTTTCGACATAATAAAAACTTAGCGTTGTGTTAATCAAACTCCTTTTCTTTCACGTCGTAATAAAACCATAACCTCTCTGCTCGAGTGTATATGCGCGCGTTCTCTTCCTCTTTCTCTCTTTCCGTTAAACTCTTACTCTTCTCTCTCCCTCTCTCTGATACATTATATAAATTCTAAAACCAAATATTTTTGTGTTCACATCCTCGTTCCCTCTTCTCTGCGAAGAAAAGAAAAAGTTTTGCCGACAAAAACATTTACTTACCGGCGGCAACCGCGACTCTTTCCGCGGCTTCGAACGCCTTGGCGCACGCGGCTTCGTCGACGGCACCAGCGCATTGCTTACCCATTTGAAGCAACGCGGCGCCTCTGCCTTCTTCGAGGACTTCATCGGCCGGGATGAGGTTCAAGCCGTTGACCAACTCTTGGGCGACCATGCCGGAGATGGAGATCATCGCCAAGCGGCCGTTGTTGATTTCCTTCAATCTCGCTTCAGCCATGTCCTCGGTGGTTTTGTTGTTCGACAAACCAAGCGGGTCAAAACCCCATTGCCCCGGGATGTAGTCATCGTTCAAGGAGAACAGCTCGTTGGTGAACGGATCAGACCAGCCTTTTTGGACGCGGGTGGATTCCAACAAGAAGATGGTGGCACCAACCAAGCCCCAAACCAACCCCGGGGTTTGTTGGAAGTGGTTGATGGCTGGACCGGTGACTTGTGCATCAAACAAAAACGAAGAGCCTTCGACTTGTTCGCCAACCAAGAAACCGACAGTAGCAATCATGGCGACGCGACCGTGCGTAATCTCGGCTTCGCGAAAGCGTTGCAAGTCGCCGCCGTTAATGCCCTTGCAAAAGCCGAGGATGTCGAGACCTTCCGGGAACGGAGCGCACGCGCCATCCAGGCCAGCTGCGGTCGCCTCCTTGATGTCCGCGTATTTGCGGGATTTGTCGTAGACTGAGGAGGTTTTAGCCGCCCGAACCGTCGGCTGTTATTTGAAGAGTTTTTGTAAAAAAGAAGA
>MDSY01076464.1_pt1 | contig 10647 bp, 8 predicted proteins | sample 811131 | NCBI WGS metagenome assembly MDSY01 (sample SAMN05326643, study PRJNA326480) | marine metagenome | isolation source: seawater | place: Atlantic Ocean: South West | collected 2010
AAAGACAAGAAAAGCCTTTTGAACTCGTTGACGAGAATTCATAAAGAATTTATTCTTAAAGACAAGAAAAGCCTTTTGAAATCGTTGACGAGAATTCATGAGAAACTGACTAGTAATCCAGAATATTAACGGTGGGGATATAAACAAAAGAATTAAGGGGCCGTTATATTTAATATTAGTTAAAAAAAGTGCATTTAAATAATAAGATAAATTAAGAAAATTAGATCTATTGGCAAAATTTTCCCAAAAAATAACATGATTTTGTTGATAAAAATTTAATGTGTCCTTAATAGTATCGCCGTCAAAAGAGTTTCTTGCTAAGAAAGTAACTTCTATGTCATATAAAAAATTATCTAATCCTAAATATAATATCCCTTGAATGACAAGCAATGAAAGACCTGAAATTGCTCCAAAAAGCATAATGCATGAAAGATTTATAATTATTCTAGGTTTTTTTATGCTTCTATAAAGTAGCCAGAAAAATCCTAATAATCCAACAGAAGAAGCAAAAACTAATTCTCCATAAAGAAGGAGAAAGGAATTTAAAAAAAGTATAAGTTTCCATAAATGCCCCTTTTTGTTTATTGCATACTCAATAGCAAATAATTGAACAAATAATAAAAGAGGGAAGAATAATCTATATGTAATGATCTGGGATTGTGCAAAAAAAATATAATCTGATATGAGGACTAAACTAAAAATAAATGCTAAACGGGAATTAGATATTAACTCAATAAACTTAAACATTACAAAAATAGATAATAATCCGATAGTGAAAATTGTTATTAAGATTTGAGACTCAGGTGATTCTGCCCCAAGCTTATAAAAAATAAAAGCAAAAATTCTTGGAAAATTTCCTTGATGACTATGGACATAAGGATGAGCATCTTCGTTAGGGCCTAATGCTTCGTCAGCCAACCCTTTTGATTTTGAAATACCAAAACTATCTATTGATCTTGCATGCGTCAAAGAGCTGAATGTTTCATTATTATCTATTATGTAAGGAATCCCTTCTCCTTTATGAATTATAGATCCATAAATAATTAAATAAATTATAACGATGAATGTAAATCCAGAACTTTATATCTTATTAAAAATAATGCCCATCCTTAACTTCTACCAATAATTGGTAGCTGCATAGATTTTGATTTGTCCACGGCAATCAAATTTCTCAAACCACTTACATTGGAAATTAAGTCCTCATCGCAATGGAGTTTAAAACAATTATTTTGATTGTCGAAATTAAGTATTTCATATCCAAGACCCCTTAAAAAAGAACTAATTTCTTTTAAAGACCCATGACACACTTCAAATATCAAAGAAGGCATATGCTTTCTTAATGTATTTATCGAACCTCTAAGGACATTTTCTTCAAAACCTTCAACATCAATCTTTATGAGTGATGGGCTAAAATTATAAGAATCTAATGTTTTAATTTTGCATCTCATAACTTCTATGCTAATTTTTGGCAAAACTTTTTTATTAAAATGATTATTAAGTGCATTCAATAAACTTTTTTTTTGTATTGATGAAAATGTATGCAGAAAAATATTTTTGTACTTTGGAATATATAAGTTGAACTCATCATCTTTATCCCCTAAGCCAAATAACTCATACTCATAATTTCCAATCCTTTTTTTAATGGATTTTAAATTATCTTCATGGGCTATATTTGGTTCAAAACTAATGATTCTATTTGATGGGCATAATTTTCTAAATGATAAAGCAGAGATTCCCGTATTTGCACCAATATCAATTATTAAATCATCCTTAGTGTTTATTAAGAACTTTAATGCATAGTAAGTTGGATCATGAGGGAGAAAAATATCATTTAAATGTATAAACCTCCATGCAAGGTTCCAAAAAAAAGGTCTCTGTTCAATAAAACTTTTTATAAAGTTTACAAATTTTTTATTTTTTAATATCATTAAATTACCTTCACTCTAAAATGGTTCCCATAGTGACATATTTTAAATTAATTTATTATTAAATTATATAGTTCTAAAATATTAATTATTGATTAATTCTTCAGTCTTATGTTGTTGTGCTATCTAATTTTCAATCAATGCATAGGTCCATAAAGTTGTTCTATCATTGATTCTTAAAAAGTAGGAAACATAACATCTTCTATCTATTGCCTAAGGGTATCTTTATTTATCTCTAAAGACTTAATTACATCATCATATATTTAAGTAACCTTTTTTAATATTTATTTTTTTATTTTTTTTATTTTACTAACAAAAATTAAACGTTAAGGTTTGTTTCATAATATTATTTTGATAGGATGTTTAAAAATTAAAATTTAAAAATATAAATGAAAAAGTTATTAGCTTTACTTGCAGTAGATGCACTTGTTGCAGGTTGTGCTTCAAAAGAAACAGAATAAGGAATTATTTAAAAAAAAATTGATTTTGTATGGATTTGCTATTCTCATGCATCGTGTTAGGTTGATATTATGAATTTGATTGGCGATACTTCTTTATCCATATGCAAAAAAAAATCTAAAAAATATACCCCCTCTACTTTTTGTCTTTTAAAATTTGAAATCATAGCTATTTTAATGATTTTAAGTTACGTGCGCTATATTGCTTTACCAAACTTCGGAGCTCCATTTTCTTAATCTGCGGCATTGAATGTGGGGAAGCTCTTTTGGCGGTTCGCGGAGGCGATTATTTTGCTAAATATGGTGTGCAATATGGGTTAATCGAAAATTTGGGTAGCTCGCATCTTCCTTCCCTTTACACGCTTAATTTTAACGGGTTCCTTAGGATATTTCTATGAACATGAATACATTAAGTCTTTTGTAGAGGCACGTCCACATTCGTCTGACAGCACGCCTCGGCTTCCTAACCTCGCTGTAAACTATTATGAAATCAATGTGTGTTGCGCTTGAAATTTGAATCCAGCGGGCAAGGTCGCCATTTGGGCAATTAATTAGGGAATAATTCCCTCGAACACGCTTATTTCTCGAAGGTCAAAATAATCTCCCGCCTTAACATTGCTCAGCCCGATTGCATAATGATCACTCGGTGAAGAAAAAGCGATAGCGGGGGCGCGCAACACAATAGTCACCCACTCTCCCGCAGGCGCATTAAATGCAAAACTTGAGCTTTGCGCTTCCCCATTGGAATCAAGCACATCATAGATACTTGCAACAACTTCACGACTATGCGGCACCCTTATATCTATTTTAAGGGAAATCGGCTGCCCCATTGCCTGACGCATTGGGTCTTGTCCGGTCAGGCCTAAATAAGAGTTTTCTTTTGTTGATAGCATGCGGATAAAATCGCCTGTTTGATCTCGTTCTTGGGTGAATGTTGCATCTGTTTTCAAAGGACTTACCCAATATCCTGTTGGCGAGAATATCTTAGGACATTGTTTACCACTTTCTGAGAGCTCCAGAACAGGATTTACGTTAGCGGCATTCCACTCCCTTAAAGGAAACAACCATCGCGTCCAATAGAACGTACCTTCAAGCCCTAATGGCTTCTGAGTCCCGACCTCAACTTTACCTACGTTCAGAATTTTCAGAGTTTCTCCGCTCTTAGCTTCAACGATAGTCGCCCTCCCTTCAGGGTTGGAGGTAGTAACCTCATCGAGGTAAATGTCACTTCGATTGTCTGATGCGACATACCAACGCCCCGCGTCCTTTAGAATCATAGGGGTACCTTTCCCAAATGAACTCGCATTCACTGTGATTTTTTCGCAAATATGATAGTGCTCACCACTAGATCTATACGGCACGGTGATTTTGCAATTGAACTGACTTAGATCAACGGAGAAGAAGTTCTCAACCTTCCTAACAGCTTCTATTGCTGTTTCATTTGGGTCAACACTCGTTATAAGAGCTTTGTTAAATCGTCTCGTATCGACAGACTGCTTGGTAAAATAATAACAAATTCGCTCTGGAAATAGACGTGCGAGGTAGCGATTATCGCTCCACGTCATATTAAAAATTTCAGTCGCACCTTTACAAAAGCCACTCTCAATTGATCGCATCCTATGATTGTTATCAATGGCAAATAAAGCCGTGGCCCCCGGTGTTTTTGACAGATGTCTCGTTACCTCCTCATGAGCTACGGTAAATCCCTCACTAGCTTTAGCGAACATATCCAACCTTAGCATATGACCTTTTATGAAAAGAACACCGATAAAACAGCAGGCAAAAACGCCACTGTAACTAATGATGCGTGATTTTAGATTATCTATATTAGGAATTCGACGTCCTAACATTATGGCGACAAAAGCCAGTGAAAATGCGGCGAATGCAAACGTCTCATTATAAGTAACAAAGTAAGGGCGTTCAGCATAGAAGGCAATTGATGCTGCACTCGCCGGTAATATTCCCAAAATTCCTCGGAATGATTTTGTTGTGACGCCCATCACAAGTAGGACAACTGGTAGTACGAGGATAACCGGCGCTAAATCGAATAGTGATTCCGGCTTTAGATTACGCAACCATTGCGATGATTCGATATTCTGCGGCAGGGTGTCCGATTGAGATGCAAAAAAACTAATAACATCGACAAAGAAAATGTCTAGGGAAGCAAAACTGAACCCAAATGCGGCAAGAAGTATTATATATGTCGTTAGTAATGTGACAGTTCCGACGAGCAAGGCATTCAGAAGCAATGCCAACGGCTTGCGCCCACACCGTATTGCATATACGCCACTGACCGCCAACGGGAATGCAAGTAAGCTTATCTTAACGCTGGCACACACGCCGCAGAACATACCGAACAAAATAAGAGACCGATACGGCGTAGGTGAGACGTATTTAGTTGCGCTCAATCTTACTAAATATATGAGCGACGTAATCGCTATTGGTAAAACCCACGCAATATATTCCGGGACAACTTCAAAGAACAGGGACCGGGAATTGTAAATCGTAAGTGCAAAGACAACACCGACGATCACACGGAGTAGCAAACTATTCAAATATTTACAGAGAACGTAATACGCGCAGGCGCTTAATATTAGGGGGACTAGGGCACCCAAAATAATAAACGCATGAATGCGGGGAAATAATTGATCCACCGGATAACCGACAAAAGTTAACACCCATTGCACGATCACAAACACAATATTCAAAAGTTGTCCTTGAGGCAGCCACGGATACTCATCGCCATAGGCTATTCGAAGACTATAGAAGTACCGGTATCCGACAGTCTCTTCGAAGATATGCGCCAAATTTGTGCCGGTAACCTCGAAATAAAACAGGGGAAAAATAAGTACTGCAAAAAAAATAACAACAAGAAATATGTTACCAAAATCAATACGCTTGGTAATAAGGGGCTTGCCCACCGGGTGCAGCATCCCACGGAATACGGAAAACAATTTTGCAAGTCGGTTCCCACTTTGCGTTAGTGACATAAGGTTATTTTTTTCGACTGCGAACTTGGCACCAATGAGACGTTCGACGCGTTGTGAGGCCATCATCCGACCGTTATAGATAGATTTAAGGCTAATCGTGGAAAGTTGCTGTACTTTTAGCCGAACAAGGACATTAGCCGAGATGCTCGACATTACGAATGTAAATAAGAAAATGTAGAGTTCACACGCTGCGGCATAGATCATTATCACTGCTAGGAAATTACTAGACCATAGGCCGTACTCCGCCGCTGCCATGAACACCACTCCCAAGAGGACGAGCGACGCGACGCCTATGAAAATCAATACGCGAGAGCTCTTGGGTGCAATACGAGATAGAAACATGTGGCAAAGAACAGCGAACAGAAACCCCCAAACCGGCAAGAGTATCCAATTCATTATGCATTATCCTTAACATTAATAAAGGCAAGCATTCCTGATATAAATTGAGCGACGATGCGCCCGCGGGGCGTCAACTCAATCAAATCGCCATTCTCACAAATGAGGCCCATCTGCTTCAAGCTTGACAGGCGATCTTCACGCTTTTGGTTTCCTAGGTTTGTAAACTTGTCGATAAGAACCTTACGCTCTAGGGCCTGCTTGTGAATTGCTTGAATTATCTGGAGCGAGTACCCACCTTCTGTCAAAGACCATACCTCGAGGAACGTAATGCTCAAGATCACATGAGCTGCCAGCGCCCCAACAGCTTCAGCAGCACGCTCTTCGCTTGGCTCAAAATAAAAATAAAAAAATAACCCGGCTGCGAAGCATACAAATGAGCTGACATGCATCTGCAAAATTCCACGCTCAGTGGTAAACCTCCCTTGAATACGAGGCAAAATAAGAGATGCTAACAATATCAGTGCGAGGTAACACAATACAGTTACTGCAAACCATGAATCTAGAGTATTTAGATATGTCAAAATAGATAATCTCTTACTGTTTATATGTCCAATAAACATAGTACACAGAACTTCCCTTAATCTGCAAAAATTGTTTCAGGAATCAAACAGAGCATAAACAAAAAAACAGACGATTATCGACTTAAACACAGTTATAATGGAATTAAATTGAGGTTCTAAAGCAGGTGTTGAATCTTGGCAATCGATCAAAGAAGACAAGACACTCGAGTTAAGCCAGATTTCATGCTTTAATAATGGTATGGGAACTTGGTGCTTATTAAGAATTAATTAATACAAAAGATTCATTTAGGTACTAAGCATGCATAATTACACATGAGCAGGACTTAGAAATTTTTGCACAGTAAATATGATATCAACTTCTATAATCCTATTGTTTATACATCAATTATATTAGCGTAGTTCGTATATGAATGTTGTAAATTGAATGGAGTTTAAATGAAGAATCTTACTTATAAAAGCAATGACGCGAGTAAATGTGTGAAAAGTAGTTTTTGGGTTCCAGAGTTAGATGGATTACGTGCGATTGCTTGTTTTATGGTACTTATTGCTCATTTTAATCCTAGTTGGCTAGGAACTTATTCTTCTCCAGTTTTTAATTTTATTAAGGCATTAAATCTTGGTACTTTTGGAGTGGTACTCTTTTTTTCTTTATCATCATTCCTTCTTACATCGCTTGCTTTGAAGGAAGTTGGAACTTTTGGAAAATTAAATGTAAAGGAATTTTACATACGGCGAATTTTAAGAATTTGGCCATTATATTTTTTAGTGTTGTTTATATCCGCTTTGACGACATGGGACAAACCTTCGGTCCAAGAGACGTATCTTTATTATGTGTTTTTTATTGGCAATTGGATTCCGCACACGGTCTCTGAATTGGGTATTCTTTGGACAATAAGTGTTGAAGAGCAATTTTATCTTGTCTTTCCTTTTCTTTTTTCTGCGCTCCTCTTATCAAAAAGAAAATTTTTAATAATTTCTATTTGTTTCATTTTGTCGGGACTTGCTATTTATAATGTTTCTAAAGTTGGGCTTCCTTTATCTCCAATTTATTATCATACTTCTACGTATATCACTTCGTTTGTTTTAGGTGCATGGGCTGCGATTTTATTCAGTAAAGGCAAAATACCAGATTTAGCGCAGCCTATTTATCTAATTCCTTTAATAATTATTCTTGGAATAGTGCTATTTTATAATCCTGTGTTTTTATGGGAAGGGAACAACATAAGTTCGGTTCTGATTTATTTGTCGATGCAAGTTATCGCCGTAATGATTGTAATTTATGTGGCAAACTCATCAGGAACTAATCGAGCTTCTTGGCTTCGATATCCAGCATTAAGATCACTTGGTGTAATCTCTTATGGGATTTACTTATTCCATGTATTATCACATGCATTCGTTAATGAACAAGGAATGACCTTTGGGCATACGGATTCCAATAGTGTACTCATTTATTATCTATTGTTTATTTTATACATTTCATCTTCAATATCTTTTGCTGCTTTTGCATATATGCTTTGGGAGCAGCCTTTTTTGAAAATTCGCCGCCGAACCACTTCAAAGCGGGATGCTTTCTCATGGATTAAGATTGCGATCATTACGGGTACTATTGCCTTCGTTACAAATTTCATTTTGTTTGCTTTAGGTTAAAATTCTCGATTGAAATCGTTGAGGTAAAGCGGGAGTTGTATTGCTGTTTATGGGGCTTTGCTTTCTTACTTGGGTAATATTCCGATTCTTAGGGGCTTCATGAGTAGGCTGCTGTCATTTAATTAATCATGAAATATACATTGTTAATTTTTGGGTTGATCTTATTCCGCCAAGCGCAATAATGGAGCGTTCATTATTTTATATCCAGACACTGTTGGTTGCTAGGTCCTGAACCTGTTCGATGTTTTGTAAGTACATTTTGATTTAATAAATCTCCTAGAGCCTTAAATGGATTTCCTTCAACAGGTTCAGGTATCTGATTTTGATTCAGACAGTACCATCATTAATTACACCGGAGCAATATCAGTTGAATCTATCGGGGTTGGATTTGATATAGGTGCTGATAACAACACCATGAATATGATAGGTAATATTAACATTGCAGCAGGAGATGAAAATCGACGTGGTATTATTTTCAACCAAAGCGAAAACAATACCCTCAACTTGATGGGCAATATACTCACTGCGAATACACTCGGAATCGGTGTTTATTATATGGGTAGCACGCAACACGCTTCGTTATGCTATTTAAACTTGATAATGCATCAAATCATCCCGGGCCACTTTAGGCTTTCAGATTAGTCCGGCAGTGGCGTTACAGAAAATGGACGACCATCACATGTCCTGTTTTCTTGCCACGGTCGAGCAAGACACAGCTCATGGGTTGGTTCGCCGGAAATTGGGTTTAATGCAAATCCGAATCCGTAGAAGGAACCTGGCGAGACGACAGGTCCGCCAGCGTTTCTCACCGCCTCAACGTACCCACGTTCCATTGGTGGAAATGCCTTCCAAATATATATGGAGTTAATAACCAAGAGGGGCACTAATAGTATTGCGAACTGTCCCATACGACGCCCGAGCAGAGAAAACGCAACAATAATAAAAAAAGTTAAAAACGGTATGCCATGAGATAGAAAGGCATCTTGCACGTATTGTTGCAGTATAACTATGACGGTTATTGCACCACCAAGCATTGCGGCATACAAGCGTCCAAGTCCATGGCGGCGAATGAAGACCAGTGCGATAAAAGCAACTGTCCAGACCAAAGTTTGGTAGAAAGCATAGTTGCCATCCCACGATTTCCATTCAGTTCTTCGTGCAGCTGTCACGGATAGTTCGGCAATGACGCCGTCGAAACCTAGATGTGAGACAACCTGAACGGCAAAGAACAGTAACGAGGCCGCCGCGCCCCCAATGGCTGCAAACCGAACCTTCCATCTATCGCAGAACAAAAGCGCTGTCACTGCAACGAATATCGCAAAACCATACTCGTATTGGAACAGAATAAAAAATGCCGCGAATGCGATCCAGCAACCGGAACACTTCAACATATAATGGTTATTGCACTTGGAATGATAGTTTACCGCCCACAGGCAGCCCCAGAACAACACAAAGGACCAAGCACGATAAGTATTAAAGAAATACTGTGAACCCACCCAATCAAGCGCAGTTAGAAAGACAAGAAGCGTAGCCGTTTTAATATCGAAAAGCCGCGATATAAAGAAAATAGTAAGAGCGGCGCAAACGGAGCAAATAGCCGCAACGTGTACCGTTATGTCGTCAATTCCGGCCAACAAGAACAATGCGTGGAAATATCGCGGGAGGTTTGGGTTATGAGTATACGGATAGATATCTCCACGCACCCCATTTGCAGTTAGAAATGAGAATTCCAATGGGGACGAGTAAATAAGGTTCCAAGCATGGGTATAAGATTGGAAGGTTTCGTTTGCATCTTTTACGATGGGCACGCCGTAATATAAGCAAAACAACAAAAGTACCGGAACAGGCAAGTATAAAAGAAGAACACGAAAATTTGACATATTAACTACCGCCTATAATAGGCCTAATTTTAACACGCACGCAGATGCATTACTTAATCTCATGCTTAAAGGTTTTTTTTTAACAAATATACTCATTACTGGAATAACGAAAATATATTTAAAATTCAAAACCCAATAATAATGAGCCAGCCGTCGTGTCAATGCTTTTGAACTGGATGTCGTTCTTATCTTCTGGTCCGCTGATTGATGTATAACTAAACTTTGCGCCAGCATAAATAATTTCATTAAAATAATATTTAGCTCCGGCATACAGACTGCCTGAAAGTTCTTTACTCTGACCATTTGAAAAATCTGCAAGTCCTGCACCCACCCCTAAAAAGGGAGCTTGAGTATTTGCACCTAACTTATTTAAATGTTCTTAAATTATACACATAAAAAAAGTTATACACATAAAAAAAGTTATACACATAAAAAAAGTTATTCTGATATTTTTTTTTAATAACTTCTTTTACCATCTATGACTTTTCTATAGGGGGTGTGTTTTGAGAAAACTGCAGATCATTTGTGCATATTTAGATGTATAGGGCTAGTTAGGACCCAGTTTGAGATTGAGGGGGTGGGTACCCGGTACACCTTCGCATTCTAGGAAAATAATGAATTTTAATGTCGAATTGGTATACGAATTGGTATACGAATAGGTATTTTAATTTTTATGTAAGCCATAAACCCTATATTTACAAGGGTTTAGCTTTGTTAAAGTGGTGGAGCTGGGGGGAATCGAACCCCCGTCCGCAAGCCCTCTGCAGGCAGTTCTACATACTTAGCTATGTTGTTTATGTTTAACTTTTACTTCACCAACAAGCAAG
>MDSY01087466.1_pt1 | contig 10646 bp, 9 predicted proteins | sample 811131 | NCBI WGS metagenome assembly MDSY01 (sample SAMN05326643, study PRJNA326480) | marine metagenome | isolation source: seawater | place: Atlantic Ocean: South West | collected 2010
AGAAGGTATAAAAAATATAGATTCTAAATCTGAGAATGGGAGAAGCACAATTAATGTAGAGTTTGATACTAGTATTGATTTAGATAATGCTGCTAATGATATAAGAGAAAGAGTTGCCAGAGTAGTAGATAATTTACCCTCTGAATCCGATCCTCCACAAATATTGAAAAGAGCTGCAGGTTTTACAACAACAATGTGGTTATCTTTATCATCATCCACATGGAGTGATCTTGAACTGGGTGATTATGCTGAAAGGTATCTTGTTGATCAATTTTCAAGTATTAAAAATGTTGGAAGAATATTAGTTGGAGGATTAAGAGAATTAAGTATTAGAGTTTGGATTGATCCAATTAAACTTGCCGCTAACAATCTCACTATTAATGAAGTTGAATTAGCAATGCGAGGAGAAAACATAAGTCTTCCAGCTGGAACTCTTGAGGCGGATAACATAGATCTAACTCTTAATTTAGATAAATCCTATAATGATATCAATTCAATTAAACAACTTCCGATTAAAAAAACATCAAATAAAGTTATTTTACTCTCTGATGTTGCTGATATTGAATTTGGTCCAGTTTCTGAAAAAACTCTTTTCAAAGCTCAAACTAAAGATCAAGTAAACCTAAAAACAGTTGGAATTGGAATTTACGCAAGAAGTGGAGCTTCAACAGTTGAGCTTTCTAACGAAATTAAGAAAAAATTAATTGAGGTTAAAAAATCATTACCTGAAGGATTAGATTTAAGAGTTTCCTTTAATAGAGCAAATTATGTAGAGGCTGCTATTGAAGAAGTTTATAAAACTCTTTTAATTGCCTTTATTCTAGTGGTCTTGATAATTTATTTATTTTTAGGAAATTTAAAAGCTGTAATAGTTCCTGCTATCGCTTTACCTGTCAGTTTAATTGCATCCTTTTTAGGTCTTTATATTTTTGGATTATCAATAAATATTTTTGTTCTATTAAGTTTTATTCTAGCTATCGGAATCATTACAGACGATTCTGTAATTATGACTGATGCAATCTACAGAAGGATAGAAAATGGTGAAACGCCGCTAGTTGCTGCCTATAAGGGATCTAAGCAAATTTCATTTGCAATTATAGCAACTACTTTAATATTAGTGGCAGTTTTTCTTCCACTAATTTTTATTGAAGGAATTTCTGGAACATTATTTCGAGAGACAGCTATAGCTTTATCATTTTCAATAGTTGTCTCATCGTTCGTTGCACTAACTTTATCTCCAATGCTTGCGAGTAAATTTCTTATGAAGAAATCCTCTAAAAAATTTTTCATACTAAAATTTGAAAAAATTTTTTTAAATTTTTCTAGATATTATAAAGAAACTTTAGACGTAATTGTATATAGAACTAAATCTATAAGCATTTTTATAATTTTTATTGTTATTGTATCTATATTATTATTCAGCTTTTCAAAAAAAGAATTGCTTCCTCAAGAGGATCGCGGTGCATATCTCATAATTGGTGCAACAGACGAGGGGAGTTCTTTTGAATATACCCAAGAACAGGCTCAAAAGGTTGAGGCACGATTAATTCCCCTACTTCAAGCTGAAGATAGTCCTTACTCAAGATTTATAATGCGTGTTCCTGGATTCGGAGACTCAGCAAATTCTTTTAATAGTTTTATCATTATTGCTCTATTAGATGATTGGAAAAATAGAAAAAAAGGGCAACAAGTTGTTTTAAGGGAGGCAATTGGGAAAATTGTGACACTTCCTCAAGCTTTAGCTTTTCCAATATCTCCTCAATCTATTAGAGTATCAAATTATAATAAACCGGTGCAAATGGTTATTTATGGAAGTTCTTACGAGGAATTAGAAAAAATTCAAAAAAAAGTAATTAGAAAAATTAGATCAAATCAAAACCTTTCAAGAATAGAAAGTGATTATAATAGGAATAAACCTGAGGTAAAAATTTTAGTTAATAAAAGCAAGGCTAAAGATCTTGGAGTTTCAACAAAATCAATAGGTGAAACTCTAGAGACACTTTATGGCGGAAAAAAAATTACTACATTTAATAAATTGGGTAAAGAATATCCAATTATTGTTCAACAGTATTTGTCGGATAGGAGAAATAAAGAGGGAATTTCAAAAATATTTGTACGATCTGAAACTAATGGAAAACTTATATCTTTATCAAATTTAGTGAGTTTTAAGGAAGAAGGTGCAGCTAAAGAGCTAGCTAGGTATAATCGTCAAAGAGCAATCACTATTTCCGCCAATATAAATGAGGATTATACTTTAACTGAGGCAATCAAATTTTTGGAAAAAGTTATAGAGGATTTAGCTCCACAAAACCAAATTACTTGGAAAGGTAAATCAGAAGAAATTAAAGAGACAAGTAATGAATTATTCATAATATTTGCTTTGGCTTTATTGACTGCTTATCTAGTAATGGCTGCAACATTCAACTCTTTTATTCATCCTTTTATAATTGTTTTAACTGTACCATTAGCTATTTTTGGAGGATTGGTATTTATTTTATTCCTTAATAGTTCTATCAATATTTTTTCACAAATCGCTTTGATAATACTCATAGGTATTTCAACAAAAAATAGTATTTTAATTGTAGACTATGCTAATCAAATTCGAAGGGCGGGTAAAAATATTGAAACTGCAGTAAAAGAGGCTTGTTCAGTAAGATTTAGGCCTATTATCATGACATCTCTTAGTACAATGATAGCAATGATACCATTAATTATTGGAAATATTGGACCTGGCGCTGGAGAGGGCTCGAGATTAGCTGTAGGCTCAACTATATTTGGTGGAATGATAATTTCAACCTTTTTTACACTTTATGTAACTCCTTCAATGTATTTAGCTTTGGCGAAAAAAACCAAAAGGATAGACTCAGTTGATATTGAGCTTAACAAACAATTAACTAAAAAATAATATATTTATTTTTATTAAGAGACTTTTGACACATTGAAAGTTGTGTTTTATAAATTTGAGATTGCTTTTCGACTTTTTTTGCCAAAGCAATAACTTTTGGTTTTTTTTTGTAATTTTTATAATTTCCCCATCCCTCGTGATATGCCAAATACTGTTTAAATGAATTTTTAATTGGTATATTTAGTATTGATTTTGTTTTATTTGTATACCATCCGATAAAATCGACACTATCTTTAAACCTTGCTCTTGTAGCAAGTTTATTTCCTGTTTCATTTTGATATTGTTTCCAAGTTCCTTTAACAGCTTGAGAATAACCAAATGAACTTGAGGGCCTTTTAAATGGAATAACTTTAAATAATTTTTGTCTTGGTGGTTTAGCTAGCCAATCAAAATCTGACTCCATTTTAATGAAAGCCAACTGAATATAAATTGGGGTACCCCACTTTTGTTCAACTTTTTTGGAATGTTTATACCACAAGTATCTTTCATCAAAAATTTCACAACTGTTCGATGTATTTTTAGGAATAGATGAACATGAACTAATTAAAAAAAAAATTAGAATAAGTAGATTTTTTTTATATGTATTAATCACTAAAATAATCTTTTATAAATTGATAAAATTTAAACAATAAAAAAATTGTCAAAACTCCAAATAAATTCCCTAATAAATCTTGGTATTGAAAACTTCTATTCGGGATTAAAATATGAAAAAGTTCAAAAAAAATAGAAATAAGGAATAAATACAAAAATAAAGTTTTAGTCTTATTTTTATGATAAGAAAATAATCCTAATAAAGATAATATCAAAAATGCATATATATGGTTAGATGAAAAAATTATAAAATCCGAGGTAAGTTGTGGCTGTTTTTCGATATTTTGATAAAATATCAATCCTATAATACTTCCTGGATAAAGATATAATACTCCTAATAGAATATTATATATGTGAAACGCACTTTTTATAAAAAAAGATATTTTTTTCATTTAATTAACAATTTTTTTTTTATATTAAATTAAAATTAATAAAAATGAGTTATTTAATTTTAATTAGACATGGTCAAAGTAGTTGGAATCTTGAAAATAGATTTACAGGGTGGGTAGATGTTGATCTTACAGAAACCGGTGAGATAGAGGCAAAAAAGGCTGGTAATTTAATTAAGAACTCTAAAATTGAGATTAATTATTATTATTCATCAATTCAGTTAAGAGCCAATAGAACTCTTAAGATAATACAGAAGTATATTAATGATGAAAAAAAGTTTGTTAAAGCTTGGCAGCTGAATGAACGTCACTATGGAGCGCTCACCGGACTAAACAAAATAGAAATGGGAAAAAAACTTGGTCAGGAAAAAGTACATCAACTCAGAAGATCTTGGAATTTAAGACCAGAGCCACTAAGCAAAGAAAGTAAATTTCATCCTCAAAATATAAATATTTACAATGATATTCCAATTGAAAATATCCCTGATACTGAGTCCTTAAAGGATACTTATGATAGAGTAATAGATTATTTTAAAAATGAAATTCAAGATAAAATAAAAAATGGAAATATATTAATATCAGCTCATGGGAACTCGATTAGAGCACTATGTAAATATTTATTTAAACTAGATGAAACACAAATTACAAGTTTAGAAATACCCACAGGTAATCCTTTGTTAATAAATCTCAATGAAACCCTTAAGATTACAGAGTGTAGATATTTAGATCAACAGAGAGCTAAAAATCTTTTAGTTTTTTAAAGATATTAAGATCTGTAACATGAATAAATTTCATTTTGCTTTCAAATCCATGTAATTGTTTTTTTTGTAATTGATCTAGCCAAATATCATTAATAGAAAAATTAGTCATTTCATTTCTAATCATAATTGACTTATTTAATATTTGACATCCTGTATAAATATAATCTTTATTTTCTTTACTTACCAAAGTACCCCTTAATCCAAAATCTCCATTTAACTTTTCATCAAAACTTAAGTCTTTATTAACTAATAGTAAAATATTCTTCAATTTTTCATTAAAATAAATATCAATCATTTGACTTATTTCTTTTAAGTATTCTTTTTTCCAAAGAGTATCAGGATTAAAAATTAAAAAATCCTCATCATTTGAATTATTGATCAAGTTTAATACACCTCCACCAGTATCAAGAATCCTATCACCATCATCAATAACTTTAATTTCAATATTATAATTATGATTTTTCACAAATTTATGAATTTGTTCTTTTAAATGGAAAGAATTAATCAAAACCTTTTTCAAATTCAGATCAACTATAAGATTTATACAATGATCTAATAAAGTAGCACCTTTAATTTTTAAAAGAGGTTTTGGAGTTTTTAAAGTAATAGGATTTAATCTTTTTCCAAATCCAGCACAAAGTATTAAAGCGGTATTTATTCTCATCTTTTAAAATTTTTAAAAACCATAAGCAATTTATTTAGACTTTTAAATTTTTCATTATTTCTTGATCTTAGTCTAATTAAATCCCAAGCATAAGGAACCAATTTAAGATATTTATTTTTTTTATCCCTTAATGCTAATCGTGTAAAAATTCCAATAATTTTTAAATTTCTCAAAACAGAAATTATTTCAAAATCATTATTAAAATGTTTTATATTTAATTTTTTTTGGGTTTGTAAATATAAGTAAAAAACCTTTTGTTTCATTTTTTTTGACGTTTTAAATCTAACATCGTCAATCAAAGATGCTAAGTCATAAGCTTTATTACCGAACAAAGCATCTTGAGAGTCTATTATGCCAATTTTATTTTTTATAATCATCAAATTTGAAACATGAAAATCTCTATGGACAAAAGTATCATTTTTTAAAAGTAATTGCTTAATTAACTTTTTAATAATCAGTTTAAAACTTTTTCGAAAAGATAATTGTTTGCTTTTTGATAATTTTTTAGCTACGTACCAATCTGAAAATAACATTGCTTCTTTTAATAAAATTTTTTGTGTATATTCAGGCACATGATAGATTTCCTTTTTAAAATTTTTGATCTTTCGTAGTTTAATTTTTTGAATTTTATTTAATAGATTTATAATTTCTTTGAAAATTTTAATTTTATTTACTTTTTTTTTGCCTAATTGATTAAATATGGTTTGATTTCCAAAATCTTCTATCTCAATAAAATTTTTTAAGTACTGCTCATTTATTAATTTGGGAGCTAAAATTTTATTTTTCAATAAAATTCTATTTATAGCATCGTATATTAATAAATTAGATTTTTTATCTTTTTTGGAGAAGATATAGATTGAAGAAGATTTCAATTTACTATGTCTATAAAAAATTCTTTGTGAAGCATCCCCTTTAAGTTTTTTCATATTTTTTTTGTACTTCATTAAATTTCAGATTTAATAAATCGGTCTCTGTATTGATTTTCATATTCAAAATACAATTCAATTACTGATTTAGGTTTTTGCTTAATTATTTGAGGCCACTCAATAAATAAAATAGACCCTTCATCTTTATCGAATATATTTAATTCTTTTAATTCTTCTGATGAATTAAGCCTGAATAGATCATAATGCTTAATCATAAGATTCCCTATGCTGTATATATTCAATATATTGAATGTAGGACTTGTTACTTCTGATAATTCTTGATTATATTTTTTCTGGAGGTCGTTTATTACAAATTTTACAAAGGTTGTTTTACCAACTCCCATTTCTCCAAATAGAAAATAAATATTTCCTTTTTTTAATTTATTACTTATGCTATTTGCATATTCCCTCAATTTTTTTTCGGAAGATATATCTACGTTACTACCTTTAGTAGCGATATGCATTTGGTTTAAACGGACCTTCAACTTCTACACTGATGTAGTCTGCTTGTTCTTTAGATAGTTTTGTTAACTTTGCACCAACTTTTTTTAAATGTAGCATTGCAACTTTTTCATCTAAATGTTTTGGAAGTACATAAACTTTATTTTCATAGTTTTTATGATTATTCCATAATTCTATTTGTGCAATAACTTGATTTGTAAATGAAGCACTCATAACAAAACTTGGGTGGCCTGTTGCGCACCCTAAATTTACTAATCTACCTTCAGCTAGTAAGATAATTCTTTTACCACTTGGAAGTTCTATTTCATGCACCTGGGGTTTTACTTCAGACCATTTATAATTTTTTAATGCCTCAACTTGTATTTCATTATCAAAATGTCCTATATTACATAAAATTGCTCTATCTTTCATATTTCTCATATGATCAGCGGTCACAATATCTTTATTTCCGGTCGCGGTTACAACTATATCTGCTTTATCAATTGCTTCATCCATTAATACAACTTCATATCCTTCCATAGATGCTTGTAACGCACAAATTGGATCCGCCTCAGTAACTAATACTCTTGCGCCACTCTGCCTTAATGATGCGGCACTTCCTTTTCCAACATCACCAAAACCTGCTACAATTGCCACTTTGCCTGACATCATTACATCAGTAGCTCTTCTAATTCCATCAACCAAACTTTCTCTGCAGCCATATAAATTATCAAATTTAGATTTTGTTACTGAGTCATTAACGTTTATTGCTGGAACCATTAATGTTTTATTTTGTTCCATTTTATTCAAAGCTTTTATTCCTGTAGTTGTTTCTTCAGAGACACCTCTTACTTCTTTAAGTAATTCTTTATAGTCATTGTGCATCAAAGCTGTAAGGTCCCCTCCATCGTCTAATAACATATTTGGTTTCCAGTCTTTTTTAGCTTCGATTGTTTGTTTTATACACCAAATATATTCCTCCTCTGTTTCACCTTTCCATGCATAAACAGGTATTCCAGCTTTTGCGATTGCTGCAGCTGCATGATCTTGAGTAGAAAAAATATTACAAGAAGACCATCTCACATCGGCTCCTAGATAAACTAAAGTCTCAATTAAAACAGCAGTTTGAATGGTCATATGAAGACATCCTATTATCTTAGCTCCATTTAACGGTTTTTTTTTACCATACTCTTCTCTTAAAGCCATCAATCCAGGCATTTCGCTTTCAGCAATTGAAATTTCTTTTCTTCCAAATTCTGCTTGGGAAATGTCTTTTACTTTAAAATCATTCATCGCAGATTTTCTAACAATAATATTTTATTTAATCAATAAGTCTTTATGTATTTGGAAATATTATTTCTAGATTAGCTCCATTTTTATCTGTCCTATTTGATGCAGTAATAGTTGCCTTATGAAGTTCAACTAAATTTTTTACAATATTCAACCCAAGTCCTGAATGTTGTCCAAATTTATCCGGCCTATTACTATAAAATCTATTAAATATTTTCTGCGTATCTTTCTCTTTAAAGCCTGGTCCTTCATCAATAATATTTATGATTACTTGATTTTTTGAATTTTTTGTAACTTTTAATTCAATTTTTTGATTATCTTTAGTAAATGAAATAGCATTGTCTAATAAATTTGCAATAATCTGCTCTATTCTATTTTCTATTCCATTAATTATATAATTTTTTTCATCGTCATTATTAAATGAAATTTTAATACCTCTTTTGGTATTATAAATATTATTATAATCATCTACAACAGAATTTATTATTGGAATAAGATCAATTTTTCTAAACTTCTCCTTACTTAGAGCAACTTCATCCTTTAACATCTGAGAATAATCAGTAATTAATCTTTCAATTCTTTGTACATCATGACTTAATATATTTATAAGTTTTAATCTTTCATCACTTTCTTTTGTATCGTTTAGAATTTCAGAGGCACTTTTTAAAGATGCCAAAGGGTTCCTTATTTCGTGGACAAGATCTGTAGAAAAATTTTCTGCATGTGAAATTCTTTTTTGAAGTTCTAAAGTCATATCGTCTAAAGATTTTGAAAGCAATCCTAATTCATCATTTCTTATTTTAAGATTATCGATGTTAATCTTTTTGTGATCTTTATTTTTAATTTTGTTAGTGTAATTTACTAAATTTTGAATTGGTTTTAAAAAATATCTATTTAGCACAAAGGAAAATATTAAGATTACAATTCCGACAGCAAAAGCAGTCCTTATAACAAAAGTTTTCCTTTCATCAATTGCTGCTCTTATGTCATTTGCATTTTCTGTAATAACTATATAACCAATATTTTTCTCTCCTCTAAAAACATTTTTTATTGTTGTTAATTTAAAGTTATTAAATTCTTGCTGAATAAATGTAAAAGGGATTCCATAATTCTTAGATCCTGCATAGTTAAATAGAATATCTTTAAGTGAAACGCGATTATCATTACCTGTATTTATATTCTTTTCTTCAGTTATCTTTTTAGTTTTTTGCTCATTTAAAATTTCTAACTCTATTATATCCAATCTTGATGAGAATGATCGTGGGTCGAGATCTAAAGTATCGGTATCACCAATGAGATCTAATTCATTATTAAAAAAAATTACTCTATCAAGACTTTGAAAAATAAATCTGGTTGAAAATAAAAATTTTCTAATGTCCCCCTCATTAAATTTAATATCTAATCTATTTAAATTTTCAGTCGTGTTATTTATTATTTGAATATGATTTGATGATTTTTTCTTTATTAAATTTGGTTGAACATTTTTTAAATATAAAAAAGTAAATAAACCTATAATTGTAAAAAAAAATAAATTTATAAATAAAAACTTTTTTAATATTGATAAATTTTTTAAAAAATTACTAAACATTAACTAACATTCCACCTATATCCACTTCCATATCTAGTTTCTATAGCTGAAAAATCAGGATCCACTTTTTTGAATTTTTTTCTAATTCTTTTAACATGACTATCTATTGTCCTATCCTCAATATCAGTATCTTCTCTATAAGCAATGTCCATCAGTTGAGCTCTCTCTTTAATTATCCCAGGTCTTTTAGCAAGCTCTTTTACTATAAGAAACTCAGTTGTTGTCAATTTATCTGGTAATTGTTTTCCATTCCATTCACATTCTAATTGAGATGGATCTAACTTCAATTTTCCGTGAGAAATTATGCTCTTATTTTCCTCTATAGTATTGTCAGCATCTTTTTTTCTTAATTGAACTCTTATTCTTTCGACTAAGACTTTTATAGAAAAACCTCCAGATTTTTTTATAAAATCATCCGCACCAAGTTTCAAACCCAACAATTCATCAACCTCCTCATCTTTTGATGTAAGAAATATTACTGGTAAAGAAGTTTTTTTTCTTAATTTTTTTAACAATTCCTCACCGTCCATTTTAGGCATTTTAATATCTATCACAGCAAGATCTGGGGGTGTTCTAGTCAATCCAATTAGTGCACTTTCACCGTCAATATATGTTTGAACTTTAAAGCCCTCTTTTTCTAGAGCTATACTTAGACTTGTTAATATATTTCTATCATCATCGACTAAAGCAATTGTTTGTTTATGCATGATCTACTTTAAAAATACTAAATTGTTCTAATTTGGGCAATGAATTTAATTAATGAAGTGATCCCCAATTATCTCCACTATTTATATCGACCGTTAAAGGTATCGAAAAAGAATGATAATCACTCTGAGTTACACCGGTCATTTCATTTTTAATGAGTTTAATCATAGCCTTTTCATCATTTTTAGGTATTTCAAAAATCAATTCATCATGAATTTGCAAAAGCATTTTTGAATTATAATTTTTTTGTTCTGATAGTTTCTTGTTTAATCTTATCATAGCTAATCTCATTACCTCAGAGGCTGAACCTTGAATTGGTGCATTGATTGCAGCTCGTTCTTGAAAATTTCTTACATTAAAATTTTTATCATTAATTCCATTAAAAT
>MDSY01111204.1_pt1 | contig 10645 bp, 5 predicted proteins | sample 811131 | NCBI WGS metagenome assembly MDSY01 (sample SAMN05326643, study PRJNA326480) | marine metagenome | isolation source: seawater | place: Atlantic Ocean: South West | collected 2010
ACGGAAATGTGAGAAGGCTTTGTTTGCTTCAGCCATACGATGAACTTCTTCTCTTTTTTTCATCGCTGACCCTTTATTCTCTGATGCTTCCATAAGTTCTGCTGCTAACCGAAGATCCATTGATTTTTCACCTCTTTTTCTCGATGCATCTCTCAGCCATCTCATCGCAAGAGCTGCTCTTCGTGAAGGTCTCACCTCAACTGGTACCTGATAGTTTGCTCCACCTACTCGCCTACTCTTTACTTCTACTAATGGTTTTAAATTTTCAATAGCTAACGAAAAAACTTCGATTGGGTCTTTACCACTTTTCGTTTGTATTTGATCAAATGCACCATATATTAATCTTTCTGCAACTGATTTTTTACCACTAGTCATCAAGACGTTCACAAATTTAGAAACCTCTTGGCTTCCAAATTTTGGATCTTGAAGAATTTGTCTTTTTGGAACTTCTCTACGTCTTGGCATATCTTATAACCTCTATTAAATAAATTAAGATGCTTTGGGACGCTTGGTCCCATATTTAGATCGACCTTGTTTTCTATCTTTAACACCTGAAGTATCCAAATTACCTCGGACCATATGGTATCTAACACCAGGTAAGTCCTTAACACGACCCCCACGAAGTAATACAACAGAATGCTCTTGAAGATTATGTCCCTCACCACCAATATAACTAATCACTTCGTAACCAGTAGTTAAACGAACCTTAGCAACTTTTCTCAATGCAGAATTTGGTTTTTTTGGTGTAGTAGTGTACACGCGTGTACATACCCCTCTCTTTTGAGGAGACGCTTCAAGTGCAGGAACCTTGCTCTTTTCAACGATTCTCTTTCTAGGCTTACGTATTAACTGATTAACTGTAGGCATTACCTATCCTTTTATTTAATATGGTTTTATTAAAAAACTATTCTAACCTCTTCCAGAAACTAATTACCGAAAAAGGCGAGATTTTATTTTGCTTCACTACAAATGTCAACTTAAATTATTTAGTTGGCTCTTTAATTTCTAAATTATCAGCAGCAGATTCGTTAGCGCTCACTTCTTTATCTACTTCTCCTGCCTTTTCTAACTCTTCAGCTGGGGCAAATGCTTCTTCTGCTTTTTCTAAATTACTTAGCTCGCCTTCAGTACTATTTGATTTTGCAATTTTTCTTTCTGCCATTTCTTTTCTATTGAGATGATACGCTAATCCAGATCCAGCAGGGATTAATCGTCCCACAATTACATTTTCTTTTAGTCCTCTTAGCTCATCTCGCTTACCAAGAATTGCCGCTTCTGTTAGGACGCGAGTTGTTTCTTGGAATGAAGCAGCAGAAATAAATGAATCTGTTGAAAGAGATGCTTTTGTAATTCCTTTTAATACAGGCTCAAATTCAGCTTCTTTCTTCTTCTCATCTTTCATAATATCATTTGCTTTGAAAAGTTCTGCACGCTCGACTTCTTCACCATTGATAAAGGAAGTATCGCCCGCATTAGAAATCCTTACTCTTCTAAGCATTTGTCTTACTATTACCTCAATATGTTTATCATTTATTTTCACCCCTTGTAATCTATATACATCTTGGACTTCATCAATAATATATCTTGCAAGAGCTTCTCTACCTTGAAGCCTTAAAATGTCAGCAGGATCAGCAGGGCCATCAACAATAACTTCGCCCTTGGTGACTATCTGACCATCATGTGCTGTAACATGTTTATCTTTAGGAATTAAAAACTCACTAGCGTTTCCTTCTGAATCAGTAATAACTAAGCGCTGTTTCCCTTTTGTGTCTTTACCAAAAGAAACAGTACCAGTATTCTCAGCTAATACTCCTGCATCTTTAGGTGATCGGGCTTCAAATAGTTCTGCAACTCTTGGAAGTCCCCCAGTAATGTCCCTAGTTTTCGAAGATTCTTGAGGAATCCTTGCTATCACATCACCCCTCTTAACCTCTTTGTTATCTGTAACAGTTATGATGTAGCCAAGTTGGAATGTAATATTAACTGAATTATCTGTATCGTTTAACTTAACTTCTTTACCTTTATTGTCTAACAACTTAATTTGCGGTCTCAATCCTTTTGATTGACCAACTTTTTGTTTAGATTCAACCACAACAAGAGTTGACAAGCCTGTAACATCATCTATTTGTTTAGCTACAGTTACGCCCTCGACAACATTTTCAAATTTCGCAATTCCATCATGTTCTGAAATAATTGGTCTATTATGAGGATCCCATGTGGCCATCAGCATTCCGGCTTTTACTGTTTGAGCATCATCTGCTAACAATGTTGCGCCGTAAGGTACTTTGTGAGACTCTCGCTCTCTTCCAGCCTCATCTTCAATAATAAATTCACCATTCCTTGAGACAACCACTTTTTCACCATTAGCGTTTGTAACTAGTCTCATTGCTTTAAATCTTACCGTTCCGGCAGATTTATTTTCTATTTGGCTAACAGATGCAGCTCTTGAAACTGCTCCACCAATATGGAATGTTCTCATAGTTAACTGGGTACCTGGTTCACCAATTGATTGGGCTGCAATGACTCCGACCGCTTCACCTTGGTTAATCAAATTACCGCGACCAAGATCTCGACCATAACATTTTGCACAGATACCATAACGAGTTTTACATGTGAGCGCAGTTCTTACAGTAACTTCATCTACACCAAGAGCTTCAATTTTTTCAACTTCATCCTCCCCAAGGAGGACACCGGCGTTATAGAGAATCTCTTGTGTATCTGGGTTTATTATATCGAATGCAGAAACTCGACCTAATATTCTGTCACTAAGAGGCGTCACAATTTCTCCACCTTTAATTAATGCCTTAGTTAAAAGACCTTCGTCTGTTCCACAATCAAGCTCTGTAACTACAAGGTCTTGAGTTACATCGACCAGCCTTCTTGTTAAATAACCAGAATTTGCAGTTTTAAGCGCTGTATCAGCTAAACCTTTTCGAGCACCGTGAGTGGATATAAAGTATTGCAGTACATTTAGTCCATCACGGAAGTTTGCTGTAATTGGAGTCTCAATAATTGATCCATCTGGTCTAGCCATTAGGCCTCGCATCCCAGCTAACTGCCTAATCTGAGCCGCCGAACCCCTAGCACCAGAATCAGCCATCATATATATAGAATTGAATGATTCTTGACGCATTGGGTTTCCTTTTTCATCATTTACGGCTTTACCCTTTGTATTAATAACTGGCTCATCTTGCAATTGCTTCATCATTGCATCAGCAACTTTATCTCCTGTTCGACCCCATATATCTACAACCTTATTGTATCTTTCGCCCTGAGTTACAAGACCAGATGAGTATTGCTCTTGAATTTCCTCCACTTCAGACCTTGCTTCATCCAGTAATTTTTCTTTTTCAACCGGTATTTTCATATCATGAACACTGATAGACATTCCAGCTTTAGTAGCGAATTTATAACCTATATTTTTCAAACTATCTGCAAGGATTACTGTGTCTCGGATACCAATTTTTCTAAATCCAGCATTGATAAGTTTTGATATTTCTTTTTTCTTTAAGCTTCTATTAACTAAATCAAAGGGAAGCCCTGCTGGAAGAATTTCTGATAATAAAGATCTTCCAACTGTCGTTTCGTATCTATTAACTTTTAAAGTTGTACTATTATCAAAATTTAATTCGTGCTCATCAATTCTAATTGTAATTCTAGCGTGCAGATCGACATCTCCATTATCGTAGGCTCTTCTTGCCTCATCTACGTCAGCAAACTTCATACCCTCACCTTTTGCTGCAAATTTTTCTCTAGTTAGGTAATAAAGTCCTAAAACAATATCCTGTGATGGCACAATAATTGGCTCGCCATTTGCTGGAGATAAAATATTATTAGAAGCAAGCATTAATGTTCTTGCTTCCATTTGCGCCTCAAGAGATAGTGGAACGTGAACAGCCATTTGGTCGCCATCAAAATCAGCGTTAAAAGCCGCACAAACTAATGGGTGAAGTTGTATTGCTTTCCCTTCAATCAATACTGGCTCAAAAGCTTGAATACCAAGCCTATGCAAAGTTGGTGCTCTATTCAAAAGTACTGGGTGCTCCCTAATTACATTTTCTAAAATATCCCATACCTCTGGACCTTCTTCCTCTACTCTTTTCTTTGCTGCTTTAATAGTTGTAGCCAAACCCAACATCTCTAATTTATTAAAAATAAATGGCTTGAATAACTCTAGCGCCATTTTTTTTGGTAATCCACATTGATGTAATTTTAATTGTGGGCCAACAACAATAACTGAGCGACCAGAATAATCCACTCGCTTACCAAGTAAATTTTGTCTAAATCTACCGCCTTTACCTTTAATCATATCGGCTAATGACTTAAGTGGCCTCTTATTGGCTCCTGTCATCACTTTTCCTCGTCGCCCATTATCAAGTAAAGAATCTACAGATTCTTGTAACATTCTCTTTTCATTTTTTACAATAATTTCAGGGGCTCTTAAATCAAGTAGGCGTCGGAGACGATTATTTCTATTAATTACTCTTCGATACAAGTCATTTAAATCAGAAGTCGCAAATCTTCCACCATCAAGAGGAACTAGAGGTCTCAACTCGGGAGGGAGTACTGGTAAAATATCTAATATCATCCATTCTGGTTTAATTCCAGAACTCTTAAAAGCCTCTAAAACTTTCAACCTTTTTGCAAGTTTTTTCTGTTTAGCTTCAGAGCTTGTTGCTTTTAGTTCAGCATGTAACTCCTCAACAACATCATGAATCTTAATTGCTTTTAATAATTCTTTAACTCCCGCAGCTCCCATTACAGCGCTAAATTCATCACCAAATTCTTCAACTTTAGATAGGTAATCATCTTCTGATAATAGCTGACCGCGCTTGAGTTCTGGAACCATTCCTGGATCAGTAACCATATAAGCTTCAAAATATAAAACTCTTTCAATATCTCTTAAAGGGATATCAAGAACCATTCCTAGTCGACTTGGTAAGCTTTTAAGGAACCAAATATGTGCCACAGGACTTGCAAGATCTATATGCCCCATTCGCTCACGCCTAACTTTTGATAAAGTAACTTCAACTCCACATTTTTCACATATTACGCCACGATGCTTTAATCTTTTATACTTTCCGCATAGACACTCATAATCTTTAGTTGGCCCAAAAATCTTTGCGCAAAATAATCCATCTCGTTCAGGCTTGAAAGTTCTGTAATTAATAGTCTCTGGTTTTTTTACTTCACCAAAAGACCATGACCTGATTTTTTCTGGAGATGCTAACGCAATCTTAATTGCATCGAATTCTTCTTGTTGTGTAGTCTGTTTAAATAGATCTAGTAGTGCTTTCATGTGTGATCTCCTTAGTTTCTATCTAGGTCAATATCAATTGCTAATGAACGAATTTCTTTAGTTAAAACATTAAATGATTCAGGCATACCTGCATCAATTTTATGCTCACCTTTGACTATATTTTCATATACTTTCGTTCTACCTGTAACATCATCTGATTTAACAGTGAGCATTTCTTGAAGCGTATAAGAGGCTCCGTATGCTTCTAAAGCCCATACTTCCATCTCACCAAATCTTTGTCCACCAAACTGAGCTTTACCTCCTAGCGGTTGTTGCGTCACTAAGGAATATGGGCCAGTTGATCTTGCATGCATCTTGTCATCAACTAAATGATGAAGCTTTAATACGTGCATATAACCAACTGTTACGTGCCTCTCAAAAGCTTCTCCAGTTCTGCCATCATATAATTTAACTTGGGTTTTCTTTGCATCAAAATCTAACTGCTTAGTATGTTCGCTATCATCTGGATAAGCTAAATCTAACATCTGCTGAATATCTGATTCTGCTCCACCATCAAAAACTGGGGTTGCAAAAGGAACGCCGCGAGTTAAATTAGAAGCAAGTTCTTTTACCTCATTATCTTTTAGTGATTTAATATTTTCCGCTTTACCTGATGAGTCATTGTAAATTTTTTCTAGATAATTTCTTACCTCAGAAATTTTTTCCTCTCTTTGAAGCATTTCATTTATTCTATCTCCAAGTCCTTTTGCTGCCCAACCCAAATGAACTTCAAGTAATTGTCCAATATTCATTCTTGATGGCAATCCAAGTGGATTTAGGACAATATCCAATGTTGTTCCATCAGCCATGTATGGCATATCTTCTTGTGGAGCAATTTTAGAAATAACACCTTTATTCCCATGACGGCCTGCCATCTTGTCGCCAGGCTGAATTCTTCTTTTAACAGCCAAGTAAACCTTAACCATTTTTTGAACGCCTGGGGGTAATTCATCACCCTGAGTTAGCTTACGTTTCTTTTCTTGAAAGCGATTATCAAATTCTTTTTTTGCTATAGTTAAATTTTCCTTCAGCGATTCAAGTTGCTTAGAGTCTTTATCTTCCTTTAAGCGAATATCAAACCATTCGTATCGCTCTATCTCGGATAGACTCTCTTTAGCAATCTTATCTCCTTTCTTTAAAGGTTTAGGGCCACCAACTACATACTTATTAAGGATTGCTTTTTCAACCCTTATAAAAGTATCATCCTCAACAATTCTTAATTGATCAGCTAAATCTTGTTGGTAAGCTTCAAGTTGAGTGCCAATAATAGTTTCTGCTCGATCATCTCTATCAATTCCTTCACGAGTAAATACCTGAACATCAATAATTGTTCCTGACATACCTGAAGGAACCCTCAGGCTGGTGTCTTTTACATCAGATGCTTTCTCACCAAAAATTGCTCTCAGCAATTTTTCTTCAGGAGTTAACTGTGTCTCACCTTTTGGAGTAACTTTTCCAACTAATACATCACCAGATTCAACTTCTGCGCCAATATAAATAATTCCTGAATCATCAAGTCTACCCAACATTCTTTCTGACAAGTTTGAGATATCTGGAGTAATTTCTTCAGCTCCAAGCTTTGTATCTCTTGCTAATACTTGTAATTCTTCAATGTGAATTGAGGTATACCTATCCTCTGCAACAACCTTTTCTGATATTAAAATTGAATCTTCAAAATTATATCCATTCCATGGCATAAAGCCTATCAGCATATTTTGACCAAGTGCCAATTCTCCAACATCTGTTGAAGCACCGTCAGCAATAACATCTCCGCGCTGAATTTTCTCTCCTACTTTAACCAAGGGCTTTTGATTTATTGTTGTATTTTGATTTGAACGAGTGTATTTAGTTAAATTATAAATATCAACACCAACTTCATCCCGGCCTGTTTCTTTCTCATTGACTTTAACAACTATTCTTCTTGAGTCAACATAATCGACAACCCCACCCCTTTTTACTTGAACTGTTGTTCCAGAATCTGTTGCTACAGTTCTTTCAATTCCTGTTCCAACTAGCGCTTTTTCTGCACGCAAACATGGTACTGCTTGCCTTTGCATATTTGCACCCATTAATGCTCTGTTTGCATCATCATGTTCTAGAAATGGAATTAATGCAGCAGCTACCGATACAATTTGTCCGGGCGCAACATCCATATAATCAATTTTGTCATTATCCGCCATAGTGAATTCATTTTTATTTCTAGAAGATACTTGGCTTTCCTTGAATGCTCCTTTTGGGTCTATTTCAGAGTTTGCTTGAGCAATTGTGTATTCACCTTCTTCAATTGCTGACAAGTAATCAATTTCCGCTGTAACCTTTCCACCATCAACTCGTCTATATGGTGTCTCAAGAAAACCGTATTCATTAGTTCTTGCATACAATGCAAGAGAGTTGATTAAGCCAATATTTGGACCCTCTGGTGTTTCAATTGGACATACTCGTCCATAATGGGTTGAATGGACATCTCTAACCTCAAAGCCAGCTCTTTCACGAGTCAAACCGCCGGGACCTAGTGCAGAAACTCTTCTTTTGTGTGTAATCTCTGATAGTGGGTTTGTCTGATCCATAAATTGCGAAAGTTGCGAAGAACCAAAAAATTCCTTAATTGCACTCGCAATTGGTTTAGAGTTTATTAGGTCAGTTGGCATTAAATTATCCGCTTCCGCTTGTCCTAGCCTCTCTTTTACCGCTCTCTCAACCCTTACTAATCCAGTTCTGAATTGGTTTTCAACTAACTCACCAACTGAACGAATTCGACGATTACCAAGATGATCAATATCATCAATATTGCCTCGAGTATTTTTTAATTCTACTAGAATTCCTACAACCGCAAGGATATCCTCTGTTGACAATACTGAATCACCAGTTACCGTTTTTTTTCCATTACCATTTGCGTCATAAAACCGCTTTAGCCAATCAGCATGTTGATCATAAACCTTGGGGAAAGCACGTCGATTGAACTTCATTCTCCCAACGTTTGACAAATCATAGCGATCTGGATTAAAAAATAATCCCTGAAACAAAGTCTTGACTGAGTCTTCGGTAGGCGGTTCACCTGGTCTCATCATTCTATAAATTGCTACTTGTGCACTATATTGATCTGGAACTTCATCTGTAGTTAAGGTCTGTGAAATAAAATCACCATGATCTAATTCATTTGAATAAAGAGTAGTAAATGATTCAGCTCCAGATTCAAGAATTTTTTCAAATAATTCTTCGGTGATCTCTGCGTTTGCTTCCGCGACTACCTCACCAGACTCTTTATCTATTATAGCTTTAGCAATTTTCTTACCCATATAATCATCTATCACTACAGGTTCATTGAGTGAAGATTTGCTTTCTATTTCTCTAACGTGCTTAACTGTTATTCTTTTCTCTTTAGCTACAATGAGATTACCTTTCTTATCCTTATAGTCTCTCTTTGAAATCTCACCTCTTAATCTCTGAGGAACAACTTCAATTGAGACTTTTTTACCTTTCACATTAAAGTTTTCAAAATCATAAAAAGTAGATAGAATTTCTTCTGAAGATAGCCCTAAAGCTTTAAGAAGAGTTGTGACTGGCATTTTTCTTCTTCGGTCAATTCTAAAATAAAGATAGTCTTTGGGGTCAAATTCAAAATCCAACCAAGATCCTCTGTATGGAATAACTCTTGCAGAAAATAATAACTTTCCTGAGCTATGGGATTTTCCTTTGTCGTGTTCAAAAAATACACCTGGGCTTCGATGTAATTGTGAAACGATGGCTCTTTCAGTACCGTTAATTACAAAAGACCCGTTTTGCGTCATTAAAGGAATTTTTCCCATGTAAACTTCTTCTTCCTTTGTATCTTTAATTACTTTCTTATCCCCAGATTCCCTATCATAAAGAGTTAAGCGTACCTTAACTTTTAAAACAACTTCATAGGTAAGGCCCCTTTGTTGACATTCTTTTACTTCAAACTCTTCTTTTCCCAGGGTGTAGCTTACAAAATCCAGTCTTGCAAAACCTGCGTGGCTAGAAATTGGAAAAAGTGTATTAAACGTTGATTGCAAACCTGAATCATCTCGACTTTCTGGCTTAATTTCTTGCTGGAGAAATGCTTTATAAGATTCAAGTTGCATTGCTAAAAGATAAGGTATCTCTAGTACAGTTTCTCTTTTTGCAAAACTTTTTCTAATACGTTTCTTTTCAGTAAAGGAATAGCTCATAGCATCTCCAAAGTTAAAAATTCATATAACAAAAAACTAATAATTAAAATTTCTTGTTATATAAAAAATCAGTTGTTAAAAATAAATGAAGGTTGTCTTATTTAAAAATAAAGACAACCTTCAAGTAAATTAGAATTATTTCAACTCGCCTGTTGCACCAGCATCAGTTAATTTTTTCAAAGCTTCTTCAGCAGAAGCTTTATCCAAAGTTTCTTTAACAACTTTAGGTGCAGCATCAACGATGTCTTTTGCTTCTTTTAAGCCAAGACTTGTAATTTCTCGAACTGCTTTAATAACATTTACCTTATTATCACCAATAGCAGTTAGATGCAGATCAAACTCAGTTTTTTCTTCAGCTGCTACTGCATCGCCGCCGCCGCCTGCTGCTGCAGGTGCTGCTGCTGCTGCTGCTGCAGAAACACCAAATTTTTCTTCCATTTCTTTAATCAATTCTGATAAATCTAAAACTGACATACCACTAATACCTTCTAATATATCTTCTTTTGAAATAGCCATACTTTGATACTCCTAATAGTTTAATTAAGCCTTATAAAATAAATTATGCAGGTTTCTGATCTCGAACTGCTGCGATACCTCTTACAAATTTTGTTGGTACTTCGTTTAATGTACGAACAAATTTTGCAATTGGTGCCTGCATAGTTCCCATCAATTTCGCTAATAATTCATCTCGACTTGGTAAAGAAGCAAGAGCTTTAATTGCTCCAGCATCTAATTTTTTATCTGGCATTGCACCTGTTTTAATAGTAAATAAATCGTTTATCTTAGCAAAGTCGTTTAGAACTTTTGCCGCTGACACAGGATCTTCAGATATTCCAAATAATAAAGGGCCTACCATATCTTCTGATAGAGAAGAAAATGGAGTATTCTCAACTGCTCTTTTAACTAAATTATTCTTAAGCACTTTAAGATATACACCTGATTTTCTAGCTTCTGCCCTCAAATTCGTCATATCTTGAACACCAACCCCACGATACTCGGCGAGTATCATTGATTGAGCACCCTCGATTTGTTTACTAACTTCAGCCACAACTGCCTTTTTTTTATCAAGATTCAGACTCAAGGTCTTCTCCTTTCGTTAAATAAAAGTATTAGTTCCCTAATACCAACTAAAACGACGACCACTATCAGGATATTA
>MDSY01007982.1_pt1 | contig 10641 bp, 12 predicted proteins | sample 811131 | NCBI WGS metagenome assembly MDSY01 (sample SAMN05326643, study PRJNA326480) | marine metagenome | isolation source: seawater | place: Atlantic Ocean: South West | collected 2010
AATTTTTGTTTTTACGCCTAAAGGTGATTTGATTCAATTACCTGTAAAATCAACCCCAATAGATTTCGCATACCATGTTCATACAGAAGTTGGCCACACATGTCTTGGTGCCAAAATAAATTATAAGACAGTTCCACTGAATACTGCACTCAAGAATGGAGATACAATTGAAATTCTTTCTAGTGATTCTCAAAGTCCAAACTATAGTTGGTTAAAGTTTGCTGTTACTTCCAAGGCTCGAAGTCAAATAAGAAGATTCTTAAATAAAAAAGAGCGTGAAGAGAGTGTTAAAATAGGAAATGAAATTTTAAATAAAGGTCTAAGAAGATTAAAAATATTGAATCAATTGGATAAAATAAAATCGTCATATTCTAGATTTGGCTTTGGTGGTGAAATCCAATTAATTGAAGCTATTGGTAAAGGTGAAATATCTATTAGAAATATTCTAGATAAAATTTCCCCAAATAATGAAGATATAAAAAAAGATGATCCTCCACGTTTTTTGTCATTTAAAAGAACTGAAAATAAAAATATCAAGCTTGAAGGTATTTCGAACATTATGGCTAATTTTGGTAAATGTTGTAATCCTATTCCTGGTGATAACATGGTTGGATTCATAACACGTGGTCGTGGAATGACTGTGCATAGAGTTGATTGTAAAAGTTTACCATTGATTGATGAAGAATCTGATAGGATTGTTCCAGTTGATTGGGAAGTAGGGAAAAAAGACCTTTTTAATGTTCGTATGAAAGTAGTTGGTCAGGACAGAAAAGGTTTAGTGAAAGATATGACCGAAACTATAGCAAAATTAAATGTAAATATGACTTCGGTTGATATAAAAGTTAAAGACACAGTCGCCACCGCAATACTTATAATTCAAGTTAAAAATTTGAAAGAATTTGATCGTATTGTTCGTAATGTTTCAAAGGTTAATAGTATTGATTCAGTTGAGCGCGCTAAACATTAGTTTATAAGATAAATTATAAGTTTTGGGCAGATTACTTGCCATTGATTTTGGTGATAAAAGAGTTGGTTTAGCTCTTTCAGACCCTATGCATATTATTGCTAAACCTTATAAAACTATTTCTTATTCAAATTATCAAAATTTATTAATTAAAATAAAAAACATTATTCTAGATGAGGAAATAGAAAAAATTGTTTTAGGCTTACCTTTGAATATGAAAGGTGATAAATCTAATCAGACTAATTTAGTTCTTGAATTCTCTGAATTTATAAAAAATAATTTAGATATTCCTGTTGATATGCAAGATGAGAGGTTGAGTACTGTTAGCGCAAAAAAGTCTTTAATTGCCCAAAAAGTTAAAACTGGACATAATAAAGATAGAATTGATGAAACTGCCGCTGCTATTTTTTTACAACATTATTTAGACCAAAATTGATGTTAATTAAAAAAATATCTTTTTCAAATATTCAATTAGTTCTCTTTTCAAGTATTTTAATTGGGCTATCATATCCACCAATTCCTGGATTAACCATTTGGTTTGCGTTTATTCCTATTATTCACATCTGGCTAACTCAAAAACCATGGGAATCATCAAAACTAACATTTTTGTTGGGAATTATTTCATATCTAATTGCTTTTCATTGGATGGGCTTAAATTCAGGTGCATCACTTATAGCAGCTACTTTATCTCTAATTGGCGCACTACTTTATTTATCATTTTTTATTGCTATCTTAGGCTTTTTGGTATCTTGGGTTGAAAATAAACAAGCAGGCTTAGGATTAGTTAGCATTCCATTCTTATGGGTTTCAATGGAGTGGATACGAAGTTTTGGTCCTCTAGGATTTCCTTGGGCCAATTTAGCAATCACTCAAACAAAATTTTTACCTATGCTTCAAATTATTGATTTTACCGGCTCAGAAGGTGTCGGTTTTATTATAATAATTTTTAACATATTATTATATAGAATCATCTCATCTTATTATATAAATAAGAAAAATATTTTTTTTCTTTTAATGACAATTTTAATTCCGTTGATTTTTGGTTCTATCAGAATCAATTTTTTAAATAATCAGATTTGGGATTATAGAAAAGTAGCTGCAATTCAACCTAATATTAATCCAAATCAAAAATGGGAGCCATCATACAGAAATACTTTATATGATATAATGGATTCATTAAATACAGAAGCATATAATTTGAGCCCTGAACTCGTTGTTTGGCCGGAAGCTGCGCTTCCTGCTTATGTTAGAGTTTCATCTATAAAGAATAAGTATCAAAATCAAGTATTTGAATCGTCCATACCTCTAATTATAGGTACCGTAGATTTTTCCAGAGATTCGACAGGTCGAAAAGTCTATAATGGATCTATTTATTTTGGTTTAAATGGAAATAGTATGTATCATAAATTATTTTTAGTGCCTTTTGCAGAGTATATACCCTTTTCGGAAAAATTTACTATGCTAAAAAAATTAAATTTTGGGCAAGCAAACTTCACAAAAGGTTCTGAATATACAGTATTTCCTCTTGATTCCATTTATTTTAGTAATATGATATGTTATGAATCAAGCCATCAAAAAATAGCAAAAGGTTTTATAAATAAAGGAGCTCGATTTCTTACTATTCAGGCTAATGACGCATGGCTGCAAAATTCTTCTGGCGTAAGACAACATTTTGAATTAGCTAGATTAAGAGCAATAGAATTAAGAACGGGTATTGTTAGAAGTGCAAATACTGGTATTTCTGGTATAATTGATCCTATTGGAAATACAATAGAAAAAATAGGATTTAATCAACAGTCAGTTTTTCAAGGAAAAATATTATTAAATAAAGGATTAACATTTTATGCAAAATATGGTAGTATTTTTGCTAAAATCTGTTTCATTTTTATGTTAATTCAGGGGTTCTTATTATTAAGACGTCAATAACAATATCATTTACTTTTTTATTGCTGATAAACTTTTCTATTTGTCAGGATAAAAATTCGAATCAATTAGATCCTATAATTAAATCACTGATAATTCCTGGATGGGGTCAGAAATCACTTAGTTTTTCAAAACGAGCAAGATATTATAATTATGTTGAATCAGGTCTTATATTAACAATATTAGGAACAACTACTTATTCGAATATCTTGAAAAAGAATTATATATCATTTGCCTCTAATCATGCAGCCTTATCTTCATCAGGAAAAAATCATAAGTATTGGGTTGATATTGGGAATTACGATTCAATTAATGATTACAATAATGAACATCTAAGAAACAGAGAAGTAGATGATCTTTATCCAGAAGATAAAAAATGGAGTTGGGATTGGGATTTTGATTCTAATAGAAAAACTTTTGAGAAAAGTAGGATACTCTCTGACCAAATGAAATTAGCTGCAACATTTGGTTTTGGCGCATTAATAATGAATCATGTTATTTCCTCTATTGATGCAATGTACCTTAAGCGCCTATCCATTAAAGATAAGGCATATATGGAGCCTTACTTCAATATTCAAAATGGCATGATAGGCTATTCAATTATTTTTTCTATATAAAATTATGTTTAAAGATCCATTTGTTAATTTGATTTATTTTCTTTCATTTTCAATTTCTATGATTTTAACTAGTAACTACCTTGGATGGATAATTCACTTTCTCATTTTTTTTATAACAATATTATTTTATTTAAAATCGATTGACTCAATTATTAAAGGTTTGAAACCATTATTATACTATTTTCCATTGATGCTTTTTTTTTATGTCGTTTTTTCCTTGTTATTAACTAACAATTCATTCATTCAAATAATTAATGAAGCTTTTTTTGGATTTATTAAACTTATTGTAATGGTTGGTGCCATGACAATATTTCTGGAATCTAAATACGTTAATAATATTATTAATCACTTTCGAACTTTGTGGTCTAAAACAAATATACATTGGGAGTGGCCTGAAGATATTTTTGTTTTTTTAAGTATGACACAAAGATTCTATCCTACAGTTCAATCAAATTGGTCATCAATGTTTTCTACACGAAAATCATTAGGTATTGACAATAACAGATCCCACATAGATAAATTGATCTTTGCTGCGAAAAACCTTCCTAACATATTGCTTTTACATCTTCATTGGGCAGATGATATTGCTTTAGCAATGAAATTAAGAGGATATGGATCAAAATTTCCAAGAGGTGTTACTTTTCCTAGTAGATTAAAATTTATTCACCTTATTCAAATTTTTATTATTATATCTTTTTTTTGGATAATTCAAAAAATTGAAGCGTTATAAAGTCATAGTTCAGTATGATGGGTTAGCTTTTAATGGTTGGCAAACTCAAAAAAATGGTAGAACAATTCAAGGTGAAATAGAGTTAGCTTTAAGTAAAATTAATAAATCAAAGAATGTTCGTATTCATGGTGCTGGTAGAACTGATACAGGTGTCCACGCAACTGGTCAAGTAGCACATTTTGATTTAGAGACATCTTTGGATTCGCTTCATTTAAAAGATGCAATAAACGGAAATTTATCTGACGATATTAGAATTATGAGTTGCGAACAAGTAAGTATGGATTTTCATGCTAGATTTTCAGCCATTAGAAGACATTATAATTATCGAATTAGAACAGATGGTTTTATTTTAGATAGAACTTACACTTGGATTGTTGAACCAGTTGATATAACAATTCTTAATGATGCTGCAGGTATTCTCATTGGTGAACATGACTTTACTTCATTTAGTAAAAATAATGAAGATTTAGAGCACCATAGGTGTATTGTTTATGAATCAATATGGAAAGCAGAAAATCAATTAGTAAATTATAGTATAATTGCTAATAGATTTTTACATCATATGATTAGATATTTAGTAGGAACTATGATAGAAATAGCTCGAGGAAATTATAAAATGGAAGATTTCATCTATTTGTTTAATAACCCTCAAAAAAATGTTCACATTTTTAAAGCACCGCCTCATGGACTTGTATTATGTCAGATAGATTATGATAAAACCTAATAAATTATTTTATCTTTTATCAATTAGTGTTGTTTTTACTCAAATTACAGTTGATAATTCAAGACAGAATGCAATTACAGTCGCAATTGAAAAAGTAAGTCCAGCTGTAGCTAGTATTAATGTTACTCAAGTCCAGCGATATACAATTAGTCCTTTTCAAAGAGACCCATGGTTTGAATATTTTTTTCCTCCTGAGATTAGGCAAAGAGAGGTAAAAGGTTCAGGTTCTGGTATAGTCATCAGTCCGGATGGCTATGTTCTTACCAATGACCATGTAGTAGAAAATGCTTCTAAAATAATTGTAACTCTTAAAGGTGGAAAACAATACGACGCTGATATAGTTGGAGTTGATGAGCTGACAGATTTAGCATTACTAAAATTAGATGGTAAAAATTTTCCTTATGTTAAAATGGGTAACTCCGATAATTTAATTATTGGCGAATGGGTTATTGCTCTTGGTAATCCTTTTGGTTTATTTGATGTAAATCAAGAACCAACAGCAACGATAGGTATTATAAGTGGAAAAGATTTAGATTTTGGTTTACAAAATGGTAAAGTATTCCAATCAATGATTCAGACTGATGCTGCAATAAATCCAGGAAATAGCGGTGGTCCACTAGTTAACTCGAGGGGTGAATTAATTGGTATTAATACATTCATTTATACAGGTGATTCATCTAGGCAAGGCTCAATTGGTATAGGTTTTGCAATTCCTATAAATAGAGCACGGAGAATTGCAGAAGAATTAAAATCTAAAGGTAGAATTGTACGTGATTTTACAACTGGACTTACTGTCCAATCTTTGGATCGAAGAACTGCACGTTATTTAGATATACCCATTATTGAAGGTGTAATTATTACAAGTATTATGAAAGATAGTCCAGCGGGAAAAGCTAGGCTTGAATTACGTGATGTAATTATTACAGTAGAAAATGAAAAAGTGAGTAGTTTAGATGATATTCTTGAAATTATAGATATAAATGATTTTAGACCTGGTGATAAGTTAAAGTTAAAAATTTGGAGAGATGGTAGATATTATAATCGCATATTAACTTTAGGAAAATATAAATGATTGCAAAAGAAGGAAGAATTATTTTAATACCATTATTATTGATAACATTTCCCATTGGTATATATGCACATGCTTCGAATAATAACATTTTAATTATTCTGTATTCAATATTAGGATTATTATTTTTATTTAGTCTTAATTTTTTTAGAGATCCTGTTCGTGTAGTTCCAAATGATAAGGGAACAGTTATTTCTCCAGCAGATGGTAAGATTGTAAAAATTACAGAAGTTGATGATTCGGATGTTGGTGAATCTGCTATATTAGTTTCAATCTTTTTAAATGTATTTAATGTCCATGTAAATCGTGTACCTGTTAATGGAATTGTTGAATCAAAAGAAAGAAAGTCAGGTAAGTTTCTTGCTGCATTTGACCATGACGCCTCCGATTTAAATGAACAGGTTATTACAATTTTTAAAAATGATTCAGGTAAAATTAAGGTAAAACAAATAGCTGGTTTAATTGCTAGAAGAATTTTATGTTATGCAAACACTGATTCTAAAATGAAAAAAGGAGAAAGGCTTGGTTTTATACGCTTTGGTAGTCGTACAGATTTACTAATGCCAAAAAAATATAACATTCAGGTTAAGCTTGGTCAAAAAGTAACTGGTGGAGAAACAATTATTGGAAATTTATGAATATAAAAAATAATAAGAAGTCAAAAAGTCTAAAAAGATCATTTATACCAAATCTGGCAACAGTTTTTAATATGTTTTTGGGTTTTCTTGCAATCACTCTTATTCTTAATGATGAGCCAATAAAAGCAGGCTGGGTGATGATTGTAGCTATATTATTTGATGTAATTGATGGTAAGCTAGCTCGTCTTATGGGTCTATCTTCGCGATTTGGAACTGAATTTGATTCTTTAGCTGATACCATATCATTTTGTGCTGTCCCATCAGTTTTAGTTTATAGCATTTATGTAGACGGTCTACCAAGTTTGCTAAAAGTAATAATTAGTTTTATTCCTTTATTGTTTGGAACTATACGGTTAGCAAAATTCAATATTATATCTGATGAAAATCCAAAACCTTATTTCATTGGATTAACTACACCTTTGTCAGCAATAACTATAATTAGTTTTATGTTATTTAATTATCAATTATACGGAGATATGGGAGATCCACGTTTAGCTATATTTCTAATCATTATTTTAAGTTTTTTAGAAATTAGTCCAGTGCGATTTTCTAAATTTCCACTATTAAGTTTAAAAAAAGGAAGATCGAATAATTTACGATTATTTGGAATTTTTATTGCTTTATTTACATTAGTATTTTTTAAAGGTTTAGTTCTTTTTCCTTTAATGTCTATATACATTTCATGGTCAATTATTCAATGGATGTTAAACCACGATAGATTATCTGGAGAATCGCAAATAAAATCTGAAAAACCCGGAGATTAGTTATGAAAAAAAGGTCAATCAGCATTATTGTATTAATTTTATTTTTTGGAACATTTATTGGAACATTGCTAGGCGAGTTATTAGGATGGTTATTACCAGAAAGTGTTGTTAAAGATTTTTTTTTAAAGAGCGTTGATTTTTCATTGGGAGGATACAGAGGTGAGCCTGTATCATTAGATTTCATTATGTTTGTTTTCAAATTTGGATTAAAGGTAACCTTTAATTTTACAAGTATAATTGGTTTTGCTACTTCCTATTATTTTCTACGCTATTTCAGGTAACTATAATATATTGTTATTAATCAAATTAATTTATTAAAAGGAAAACACTATGATTCTTAGAGATTTTACATATGCTGCTATGCCAGGAGGTTGGGAAATGGTAGTTATCGCAATCGTGATCCTTTTATTGTTTGGCGCAAAAAAGCTTCCTGAGTTAGCACGCGGATTAGGGCAAGGTATAAGAGAATTTAAGGGAGCAGTCGATGGTGTTAAAGATGAAATAAATGATGCCAAAGATAAAGTTGATAAAGATGCTGGCATTAATGAAAAAAATGACGATTAAAAAGGACCATAACTAATAATCTTAAAATGAGGGGTCGTTATGATCCCTTTTTTGCTATATAGTAATTGTTTGAAAAAATTGAAACATAATATTTATAGCAACGTTGATATTATAAAAAAATAAATTTATATGTTTACATTTGGTAATCCATTATTCCTATTAGGATTAATTCTTATTCCTGTGCTCTATATTTGGCATAGAAGATATTCTTCTGTGCATGAAGGTACTTTTCAAATTTCGTCTAAAAAATTATTTTCTAAAAGAATGAAATTTAAAGGTAGAATAATTGCTAAAAGTTTACTGCTAGTTCAATATTTAACAATTTTTCTAATTATCCTAGGTCTTGCTAGGCCACAAATAATTGATTCAATACAGGAAACTAATGTAGATGTTGTTGATATTGTATTAGTTATGGATATTAGTTCATCAATGCTGGCTACAGATTTTACTCCAAACAGATTAGAAGCAGTTAAAAAAACAGCTAAAGATTTTATTAATGCAAGAAAATCAGATCGTATTGGTATTTTAGTTTTTGCTGGTGAATCATTTATTCAGTGCCCTTTAACAATTGACAAAGAAGTACTTTTAGCTCTTATGGACGATATCCAAGTTGCGGAACAATCTTATGATGGAACTGCTATAGGTATGGCAATAGCAAATGCAACAAACCGTCTAAGAAATAGCGATGCAAAATCAAAAGTAATGATACTTTTGTCAGATGGAAGTAATAATGCAGGCGAATTAGACCCTCTTACTTCTGCTGACCTAGCTTCAAATTTTGATATAAAAATTTATACAATTGGAGCTGGTACAAATCAAGATGTATCCTTTATCCCAGGTAGAGGTTATATACGAAATGAGATTGATGAAGTAACTTTAAAATCTATCGCAAATAGAACTAATGGAAAGTATTTTAGAGCTACAAATGTAGTTGGACTTGAAGATATTTATAAAACTATAGATGAACTTGAAAGAACTGAGATTGAAATAAAGGAATTCACCAGATATAAAGAACTTTTTGGATTGTTATTAATTCCAGCAATGATTATTGGTTTAGGTGGCCATACAATTGATAGAACTATATTTAGAAAACAGTTATGATTGAATTTCGTTATCCATTTATCTTATACTTTTATTTTCCTTTATTATTTATTTGGTTTTTTCTATTTATGAAAAATAAAAAAAACAAACTATTAGCTAATACTAACAAATCTTTAAGAGCTAAGCTATTAAATCACATAGACGCTAATAGATATAGATTGAAACAGCGATTGTTTTTTCTATCTATTTTATTTTTAATTTTTGCTTCATCAGGCCCACAAATAGGTACGCGCTTAGCACCGTTAGATAGAAAAGGTATCGATCTTGTTTTTGCGATTGATGTATCAACAAGTATGAATGCTGAAGATATAAAGCCAAATCGTTTAGGTAAAGCCAAATTTGAAATATCGCAGATGATTCGTCAGTTAAAAGGCGATAGAATAGCTATTATTGTTTTTGCTGGCTCAAGCCATATGTACTTACCATTAACAACTGACTATGAAGCTGCAAAACTTTTTCTTGATCAAATAGATACAAATATGATTCCTACTCAAGGCACAGCTCTTAGTTCAGCTTTAGAAACAGGTCTATCAGCGTTTACTGAAGATGATTCAAAATATAAAGTATTAGTTTTAGTAACTGATGGTGAGGATCATGAAGGTAAGGCTATTGATCTAGCAAATAAAGCCTCAGATAGAGGAATGGTAATACATACTGTTGGTGTTGGATCGACATCGGGATCCTTAATCCCAATTGTTGATAATAATGGTTTAAGAGACTACAAACGCGATTCTACTGGTAAGTTAATTACATCTATATTAAATGAAAATATATTAAATGATATAGCAAGCGCTGGCAAGGGTATTTATGTTCGATTTGATAATAGACCTGCAAGTTTTAGGTCAATTGTAAATGCGATTGATCTAATGGAAAAAAGAACATTAAAATCTCATATTTATTCAGAATATGAAGACAGGTTTCAATCCTTTGCAATGCTCTCAGTTGGTATAATGATAATTGGAATATTATTACCTACATCAAAAAGAATAAGAAATCAAAAAGAGGAAGATTATTTTGCATAGAACGTCAATAATTTTATTTTTTTTATGTTTAGAAATTATTTTATCCCAAGATAAAGGAATAGATTATTATAATAATCAAAAATTTGGTGATGCAAAAAATTACTACGAATCAGTTATCCTTAATAATAGTTCTATACCTGAAGCCCATTTTGGTAAAGGTGCATCATCGTATCAACTTGGAGATTTTGATTCTGCAGAAAAAGCTTTTGATCAAAGTTTAAAATCTTCTAATAATTTGATAAAATCAAAGGCATATTATAATCTCGGAAATACCTCTTATAAAATTAATAAAAAGGAGGAGGCAATCGCTTATTATCGTAAAGCATTAGAATTAAACCCTAATGATAAAGATGCTAAGTACAATTATGAATTATTAAAGTATCAACCAGATCCTCCAAAAGAGGAAAATCAAGATCAAGATAAACAGGAGCAAGAGCAGCAGGAGCAAGAGCAGCAGGAGCAAGAGCAGCAGGAGCAAGAGCAGCAGGAGCAAGAGCAACAGGAGCAAGAGCAACAGGAGCAAGA
>MDSY01142457.1_pt1 | contig 10640 bp, 5 predicted proteins | sample 811131 | NCBI WGS metagenome assembly MDSY01 (sample SAMN05326643, study PRJNA326480) | marine metagenome | isolation source: seawater | place: Atlantic Ocean: South West | collected 2010
TCGAAAGTCACTTTTAATTGCTAACTAAGGAGAGAGAACAATGGCTACAATTAATGCATCATCCGGAGCGGATATTATCGTCCCATCAAATAATGGAACCACATATCGTGGTCTAGGTGGAAACGATTCTTACATAATTTCTAACGCGATCGCAGCTAATGCGAAAGTAACAATAGTTGATACAGCAGGGACTAATACAATTCAATTAGTCGACGGCTTATCAATTGCATCATCAAAGTTTGCTGGTGACTCAGTCCAGTTAACATTATCTAACGGTGCTGTTGTTACTGTTAATGGTGCTGACAAATTTACTTTTGAAGTAGGTGGAAATGAAACAGCCGGTGTAACAGGTACATCAAATACATATGCACAACTTGCTTCTGCAATGGGCGTTGCATCATTACCTACAGGTTCAACTATTTCTGACGGAACTTCAGGTACTGTATCTGGTTCTGCATTATCTTCAGGCTCAGTTAGCTACACTCTCTCAGCCGGTGCTTCGAGCGTTGCTGAAGGTTCATCAATTACATATACAATAACAGCCTCATCAGCTCCAACATCTGATACAACTTTAACATATAATGTTATTGGTGATACCAATGGTGGTTCAGTTGATAAAGCTGGTTCTACAGATTTAGTATCGCTTTCAGGTACAGTAACAATTGCAGCTGGTTCTACTTCAGCTACATTTAATATTACTCCTAATAGTGATGAAGTTAATGAAGGCCTAGAAGGTATTAAAGTTTCAGTATTTGATGCATCAAATGATGTTATCGGATCTGCAACTGCTTTAATTTCAAATACAGCTACTGCTGGATCAACTACAACAAACCTAACAACAGGTGTTGATACAGTTAGTGCTGGCGAAGGTGACAATACAATTGGTGCTACAGTTTCAGCAGCCAATGCAGCAGGTTCAACTTTACAACCTGGTGATGTTATTAATGGTGGTTCTGGTACAGATGTAATGAAACTTTCATTATCTGGTACTTTAGCTGCTGCTCACAGTATATCTGGTGTTGAAATGAGCAATGTTGAAGAACTTCAAATCAATGGTTTCCAAACAGCTGATGGACAAGATTATACATTAGACATGGCGCTTATTACTGGAGTTACTACTCTTGGTTTAACATCATCTTCAGCTTCAAATGATATTACAATTTCTAATGTTCCAAGCTTAGTGGTTGTTAATGCTAAAAATGGTGGTGGTGACCTTACTGTTACTTATGCTGCAACTGTTGTTGCTGGTGTTGCTGATGCACAAACATTAAATGTTAATAATTATACTGGTACTGTTTCATTGGCCGGTGTTGAAAATGTTACTCTAGATAGCTCAGGTGTTAAATCTACTGTTGCTGCTTTAACAGCGACATCAATGAAATCACTTACAGTTACTGGTGATGCTAAGTTAACAGTTACTACTGCAATTGAGGATGGAACAACAACATTAGATGCTTCCGCTCATACTGGTGGTGGTGTTTATACACTAACACCTACTGCAGCAACTGGTATTACCTTCACAGGTGGTTCTGGTGGCGAAACTTTGATTGTTGGAGGTAGTTTATCTCAGTTAACATCTCTTGATGGTGGTGCTGGTGCAGATACTGTATCAATATCAGATGCTGATACACTTACAGTTCTAACTGGTCCAATGCTTAAAAATATTGAAGTGCTAGGTGCTTCTGCAACTGATACAACAGAATATAATACTAGCTTTGTACCAAATGTAACTACTTTATCTTCAAGTGCTGCATCTGATGGCGATGCAAATACAGAAGTAACATTTAGTTATATGGATGCTGAAAATTCAAACGCAATAATCTCTGGTACAGAGGATGTTACTATGACCTTAGCTATTGATGGCGCTGCTGACGTAGGTAATATTACTGTTGGTTTAGCTACTCAAGCTTCATTAACTAATGTTGATATTTTAGCTAATGACTTTGAAACAGTTAACTTAACTGGCGGTGTTCTTGCTGCAGGTGGTGTAACAATAACACTATTTGGTGGTACTGATCTTTCAGTTCTTAATGTAACTGGTGGTAAGGTAACAATTTCTGGTTGGAATGGAAGTACTGGTCTATCTACTATTGATGCATCAGGTTCTGCAGGATTAGTTATGGCTTCAAACCCGGCTTCCGTACTTGCTGTTACTGCAACTGGTAGTGCTGGTAATGATACATTATATGGCGGTACTAAGGGAGATACTGTTTCTGGCGGTGCTGGTAATGATATTATTCTTGGTGGTGCTGGTGCTGATACACTTACAGGTGGTGCTGGTAATGATGTTATTACAGGTCAAGGTGGCGTTGATATTATTGACGGCGGTGCTGGTAATGATACAATTCATATTGATGTACTTGCTAACTTCGAAGATTTAGCTGCGGCTGAACAAATTGATGGTGGTGCTGGTACTGATACTCTAAACTTTGGTGCTGCTGTTGCTCATACAACTTCTGCTGCTGATTTAGCTGGTATCAAAAATATTGAGAAAATCACTTATGATACAACAGGTAGTGCATCAATTACGTTAGATGATGCTGTATTTACTAATGCAGGTACAACTAATCTTGACATTAGAGATACCGAAGCAACCGCTGCTTTGACTGTTGATGCTACTGCTTTAAGTGCAGTTAATAGTGTTACTGTGTCTGATAATAATGGTAACATTACATCGTCTTATACAGGTGGTGCTGGTGATGATACATTTAAATTTACTGTTAATCATGCAACTGCTCTTGCTGCTGCCGATACAATTAATGGTGGTAAAGGTACAGATACACTGGCTATTACTGCAGGTAATGCAAGTCTAACACAAGCTGATCAATCAGGTGTTGTAGCTGTAGAAGCAATTACTTTTGCAGGTACCGCGGCCGCAACTATCGGTTATACATTAAATGATGCTACATTTGTTACAACAGCCCTAGGCGCTGTTAACGGCGTTGTTGATGCTTCTAAAATGACTGGTTCTGGTGCCCTAACATTTATTGGTACAGCTGAAGATGATTCTAGTATGACTATTACTGGCGGTAAGGGTAACGATATTCTTACAGGTGGTGAAGCTCCAACTGGTGATACAATTTCTGGTGGTTCTGGTAACGACGTCATTGATGGCGGTGCTGGTATTGATAATCTTAGTGGTGGTGAAGGTAACGATCAATTTACTGTTTCTACACAAGCTGAGTTTATTGGTTTAACTTCTGCTGAAACTGTTAATGGTGGTTCAGGTATTGATATTCTTGACTTTGAAGATGATGCTGGTGGTGCAACTATTACTGCCGCTGATCTTGGAAATATTAATGGTATTGAGTATATTTACCTAAGTGGTAATGATGCTGCTGCAATTACTCTTTCAGATAGTGTTTTCACTGCTAATGGATCAACTTCACTTAGAATTTCACGTGAAGATGATACTGCTAGCGTTTCCTTTACAGTTAATGCTGGTGGATTAAGTGCTGCAAACTCACTTGATGTTAGACCTGCCGATGGCGGATCTTCAACTGACATCATTACATTAGGTGCTGGTAACGATACCATTTGGTATTCTAACGGTGCTCATTTTGATGATGCTGATGTTATAAACGGTGGTGTTGGTACTGATAGTATTGTTGTTTTACAAGCAGGTACTGCTCATAGTGCAACATATACTAATGTCTCTAATATCGAGGGTATTACTTATACTAATGTAAATGGTGGTACTGTTACTGCAACATTAGCTGATGCTAATTTTGTAAGTCAAACATTAGCTCCTATATCTGGTTCTGGCCTTACAACTGTCCTTAACTTTACTGGTACAGCTGAAGATGACTCAAGTATTAAACTAACTGGTGGTACAGCTAATGATATTCTTCTTGGTACTGAAACCGTTCTTTTAGGTGATACTATTATGGGTAATGGTGGCGATGACACCATTGACGGTAATAAAGGTGGTGATATTCTAACTGGTGGTGCAGGTGCTGATACATTTGATTATAATGTAGTTGCAGACTCTAATAGCTCAACCAAGGATAGTATTACAGATTTCCTTTCCGGTACTGATAAGTTAACTGTTACTCTTGATTATTCAGGAATCACACAAGGCACTACAATTACTGCTGATGTGACTACTGCTAAAACTGGTAAAACAGCTGTTCAAGATTCACTTACTGGTAATAGAGGACAAACTGTTTACGATATGGAAAATAGTTCACTTTGGATCAACTATAATGCCGATAATCTTCTAACATCACTTGATTATAATATTGCTATTAATGCTGGCGCAACTGCTAAAGATACTGTTGTTGATGCTGATATCTCTTGGACACTTATTGGTGGTTCAGGTAATGATATAATCACAGGTAATGTTAATGTTGATACAATTTCTGGTGGTGATGGTGTTGATACTATTATTGGCGGAGCTGGTATTGATATTATAAGTGGCGGTGGCGGTAATGATATTATCGTTGCAGGTACAGAAGGTGATATTATTGACGGTGGTGCTGGTGACGATACTCTTACTGGTGCGGCTGGTGTTGATAATATAACTGGTGGTTCAGGAGCTGATATTATTGCCCCTGGTGCAGGAGCTGATATTATTGCTTCTGGTGCTGGTGCTGATATTATTGACTTCTCTGTTGATGCTACTGATGATGTTCTTGTAATAGGAGCTAATGAGCTAACTCAAACCGCAACTGCCGATAACGGTACTGTTGCTGTTGACGTTCTTTCTAACTTCTTAGTAGGTGCCAATAATGATCAGATTACTATATCTATATCTGCTATTGAAGGTATGACAGGGGTTATTGATCTAATTGACTCAGGTCTATCCACTAACAGTACTGCTGCAGCCGATGCAGTGGTCGTTACTAGCTATGGTACTGGAACTGCTAATTTAAGTGGTACTACAACTACTAACATTGCTACTATTCTAGGTGTAGCTAATCTCGGTGAAGCTGCTCTTGAGGATTTAGTGGAAGATAATGCTGCTAATGATGTTATTGCTTCTGGTGCACAGGCCGTTGGTGATGCTTATTTAATACTTGCTGATGATGGTACTAATACTGCTCTATACCTATTTGTTGTTAAAATAGCTATTGCAGATAACGGACCAATTGCTACTAATGGTGTTAACATAGTTAAGTTACTTACATTTAGTGGACTTGCTGCAGCTGAAACTCTTGTTGCAACTAACTTCGATTTTGTTACTTAGTTTTATACTAGATAATAAATTAAAAGGAGAACTTCGGTTCTCCTTTTTTTTATCTTAAAATGACCGTACCAAATATTAATTTTATAGAAAAAGTAATTAAAGAGGATGGTACTAAAGAAGCCATCTCTTTGATTGAAAAAGAACTTATTAAATACCCTGATCACTCCGATCTTCTTTATTACAAAGGAGTTTGCATATCAAGTTTTGATAATTTTGAAGATGCAACAGATTATTTTAATAAATCAATGCAACTCAACTCTAGTAATACAAAAAAATGTCTAATAGGTATCTCTGCTGTTTATTGTAAAGGGGCTAATGTTCTTTTCCATGAGAAGAAATTTGATACTGCACAGTTATTATTCGAAAAATCACTTGCCTTTGATAATAATTCTAATGGTGCTTTATTGGGGCTTGCTAATGTTTTATTTAAAAAAGAGGATTATAAAGGTGCTAAAGAATTCTTAGAAAGATCAATATCACTTAATGATAATCATAGTTTATCGTATTATATGTTAGGTGCCTGTTGTCACAAACTTTTAGATTATAAAAATTCTGAATTAAATTATCTTCAAGCGCTACGTATTTCACCTAACTTTTTAAATACTTATATATGGATCTCAAATCTATATATCGACATGAATGAAAATGACAAAGCGCTAACTTACTTAAGAAAAGCTGAAATGATTTCTCCTGGTGATTTATCATTAAAGACTTTAATTGTTGGAATTATGTTTAAACTAGATTTGTTTGAGGATATTATTAAATTTTTGGATGCTAATTTTACAGATGATTTAATTAAACCATCTTTCTATTACAGTTTACGTTCTTTTATTAGGGATATTAATGTCATAGATTTTAATGATGACTATCTCAATAAACCCTTTAATTTTATTTCTAAAAATAATACTTTTGTTAATGATGGTAATTTTAACGCAATATCTAATAAAATTATTGATCTTTCCTCAGATTCTAAGATTATAGGCCCTGCAAAACTAAGTTCTATTTTTTTTAATTTTAAAAAAGAAAGCATAATTCATGATTATTTTTCTAAGCATTTAGAAGGTTACGTAGACAACCATTTTAATAATGATCTATTTTTTTCTAATTTCAATTATGAATCTGATATTAGGATGCGCGTTCATAAATCAAAAAATTCATTTACTGTTGATGAGTCACCCTCAGGATATGCAAAAGTGAAAGCCCTACTTTTCTTTATTAATGATGATAGTGATGTTTACACTAATTTAGAAGTTGAATTTTCTTATAATCAATTAACTAAATCCTCATACTTTAATAAATCCTTTATTAAAAAAATATCCATTAATGAGCATTCGCTATTATTTTTCCCTGGTTTTATTAATTTTAAAATTCTTAATAAGAATAAAATTGATTTAACATTTTGTACAATTGATTTTAATAATAGTTAGAGTTTTAGGGTTGATATGGAATATAATGGTTTATGGTTTTTTGGCTTATCTGGTTCTGGTAAAAGTTATAGTTCAGAATACTTAGCTTCAAAAGTTAAAAATAGTTTTATTATTGATGGTGATCAGGTTAGAAAATTTGTTAGTTTTGATCTAGGTTTTGATATTAAAAGTAGAGTTACCCAACTTAATCGACTACTTGGGCTTTCTAAATTAACAATTATCAATAATTTTTTCCCTATTTGTTCAAGTGTATATATGAATGAAGATATTCAGAAAGAGCTTTCTATTAATAATATTCAATTAATTAAATTAGAAAGAAATTTTTCTGATGTAAAAAAAAATAATCCTACATATCTAAATGAGAATAATATTGTTGGAATTGATATTAATTATTCTGAATTTCCTCATAAGACTATTATTAATAACGGTGGAACAAAATTTTGCAAAGATTTAGATCAAATTTTGATATAAGTGATGAACATAGGTATTTAATTGATTTCTCAAATATTAGAGATGGTCTTATTGCTAATTCTAATCATTCATTTTGTAATAATTCTGAATATGTTAACTATAAAAAAAATCAATACCTTGGAATTCCAATGCTCTTACCTTACGGCTTAGAGCAATTTAATTATTATAAGAATGATTATTTTACTATCACTAAGGATGATATTGCTAGTGATATCTTTTCTTTAAATAATTCTAATTATATTGGAGTAAAACTCTTTACTTATCATGGAGAGAGATATAGTTCATACGCTGAACCTAAGGATAAATATCTACCATTTATTAATTGGGTTAGCCAAGTAAATGAAAAATGTAAATTATTAGTAAATGAAATTAAATCTTCCGGTAAAACAGTTTGTTCCTTTCAGACTAGAAATATTCCACACTATGGTCATGAGAGGATTATTGAAGAAGCATTAAAAAAATGTGATTATGTTGTTATAAATCCTATAATTGGATTAAAAAAGAAGGGTGATTTTAAGTATGATGTAATTGAAAAATCATTTTCATATCTAATTGATAATTTTTATGATGAAAGAGTTATATATTCACCTATAATTGCTAATATGTTTTATGCAGGACCTAGAGAAGCTTGTCATCATGCTTTATTAAGACAAAACATAGGTTTTACTCACTTCATAGTAGGAAGAGATCATGCAGGTGCTGAGGGTGCTTATAATAGCAACGAGGCATTTAACCTTTTATCCAACAATAGTTATAGTATAGCTATAATGGCCCTTAAGGGTGCTTATTATTGTAAGAAAGCCAAGAAAGCTATAATTAAGGATGTTGACAGCTACTATGAAGAAAATATTACTAATATTTCAGGATCGGAGTTTCGTGATTGTATTATTTCAAAGGATAATTATAAATATGCTAGACCCGAGCTTCAAAGTTACATTAAGACTCTTAAAGGGGATTTGTTCGAATGAAAAATTATAATAATTATATTTTACCTACAATTGGCCCTGAAACTGAGGATGACCAATCATTAAAGAGAATATTAAAATACTCAAATATTCTTCGATTAAATGGTAGTCACAATTCTCTTGAGTGGCATAAGAATATTATAAAAAAAATTAAAAAAATTAACCCTGATTGTACAGTATTATTCGATATCCCTGGCGTTAAGCCTAGAACCTTAAATAAAAAAAATATAAAAATAAACAGAAATGAAGTTATAACTTTTTCTGATTCTAGTAATAAAAATAAAAATAAAGATTCAATCCTTTTATCAAATTTAATTCCTAAAATTAGTAAATTTACAAAATATTTTACTATTGCAGATGGACAATATAATTTTAAGTTAATTAAATCTGGCAAGGGTTTTATAACTGGAAAATCAATTTCATCTTTTATTCTTTTACAAAAAAAAGGATTAAATATTCAAAATAGTATTTATGATGATAATTTACAATTTAGTGTTTATAAAAATTTTATTAATAAAACCAAGTATATCGGTTATGATGCCGTTGGTGTTAGCTTTATTCAAAGCGGGAACATGCTAAAATCTTTAAAGACATTATTTCCAGATTTAATTATGGTTTCTAAAGTTGAAAATTCAGAAGGTTTAAAAAACTTAAATCAAATTTGTTTTAATTCTGATGCGGTTATGATTGATAGAGGTGATTTAGCTGCTGAAATCGGTGATATAAATTTATACTCTGCAGTTAATGATATTGCTATTGTAACAAAAAAAATTGGCAAGCCATTAATAATGGCAACTGAGAATTTAGAATCTATGCAAATACGTCCATCCCCTACTAAAAGTGAAATTATGTCACTTGGACACAGCCTTTCTCTAGGTGCAGATAAGATAATGTTAAGTGAAGAGACGGCAATATCTAAAAATTGGTTTCAGATCATTGAATGGTTAAGTAAATTCCTTCAAACAAAATTAATTCAACCCTTGGAAATTATTTCAAATAAAGATATTGATTTAAGCGGTAATAACCTCATTTGGAAAACTATAAAAGACTCAAAAAATACACCTATAGTTGTTTTTACACGGAGTGCTGCTGCTATTCATAAGGCAAAGTCTATAAACCCATCAATCAAGATCATTTCTTTTACTGATAGCATGTTAACTTTAAAATTATCTAGATTTTGGTCCGATGTAACTTGTCATTATTTAAAAAAATTTGATAATTCAAAAGGTAATAATTTTGTTTTTAATACAATCAAAAGATTTAAAAAGGAAATTTTTAATAATAACAAAAGCGCTATAGTATTTTTTATTTCAAACCCAAGACCAGGGTCAAGGGCAAATACAGTTAGTCTTGTTAAAAAAGATGATTTCTAATTATTGTTAACTTTAATATCGATTATTATTACATCAATTTCATTAATTATTTCTAGTTTAAAGAATAAAGATGAAGGATAAAGAATTAAGTCACCATCCTTAATTTTTATCTTCTTCTTTAGGTAATTTTTTTTATTTTCAGGATAGTCATCACCAGAGATACTAAGTTCTAATTCAAACTCCTCCTTACTATCAGTTATTAAAATAAGTCCAGAAAGATAGTCATTTGTTATTTTATTTGTTTGAAAAATATTTTTATTTTCAGACTTTTGAGTTAAATTTAAGGTAATTGTATCTGTTAAATTATTGTAATAATTGATATTTTTATTTTTATAAGAATTTTTGTAACTATAAATTTTTTTATTAATATCTTCTTTTAATAATTCAATTTTATTATTTTTTTTATTAAAGAAACTATTTGAATAATCTTTTTTTAGAATTTTAAGTTTTTTTAATGAATCCTTAATTGATATTTTATGAGTTAATTCAATTGCATTATTACAGAAATTATAGTCATTTTTAATATTTAAATGTATTTTGGAATGTGTAATTATTGATTGTAAGATACTCGATTGTCTACCTTCATCAATTAATTCCTCTAGTTTTTCATTAAAATTTTCTATATTTCCCATCTTATAAAGGATTCTTAAATAATGCTCCTTCCAATATATTTCGCTATCGTTTAATAAACTTTCTTCAAAACAAAATAATGCCTTTTCATAATTATTTATTTCTTCATATGATAAGCCTAAATAATAATAAGTACTCTCAAAACCATCAATATCTTCTATAGATAATGATTTTTCTAATTCCTTTATTGCTATTTCAAAATCACCTTCTAAATATGCTATTTCTCCTAGAATTTTCATTGCTTCATAGGATTGATCATCCAACTTTAAAGTTTCTTTAAAATACCTTTTTGAATTATCAAATTCCTTTTTCATATAATATGTAATACCCAAACTTAATAATATTTCTAAGTTTGATTTATCTAATTCATAATATTTTTTATAATAATATATTGCTTCATCATATTCACTATTGCTTAAAAACAAATGTGCAAGATTTTTTAATGCTACTTTATAATTTGGATCTATTTCTAGAGCTTTCTTTAGATTATCCATTGATTTATCATCATTAGATAAAGCCTTGTAGCAAAATGAACTATTAATATAAGCCTCACGATAACTTTTGTTTAATTTAATAGCCTTTTCAA
>MDSY01103105.1_pt1 | contig 10638 bp, 11 predicted proteins | sample 811131 | NCBI WGS metagenome assembly MDSY01 (sample SAMN05326643, study PRJNA326480) | marine metagenome | isolation source: seawater | place: Atlantic Ocean: South West | collected 2010
TCCTTAAAATTACAACCTAACGAAAAAATAACTGCCAAAATTAATGCTGGTATCTTCACAGGTAGTGGTAAAATTATTGATGTTGATGAAAATTGTAACATTTTATTTGAGGAATAAATAATGAGAAAAAGAAAATTTGGTAATAGCGATCTAGAAACTTCAGTTATAGGATATGGTGGTTGGCCAATGGGAAGAGGTCAATATGGTAACTTTGATGATGATTCTGCTATACAAGCTGCTAAACTATCATATGAACATGGAATTTCATTATTTGATACTGCTGCAATTTATGGTTGGGGTTATGGCGAGAAACTCATGGGTAAGGCCATAAAAGATTTTAGAAAAAATATTGTTTTAGTTACAAAAGGAGCTAGGGAATGGGACAGAAGTAATCCTGACAGAAACACCGCCACAGTTGCAGATTCTGATCCAATAAAGTTAGCCAAGTCTATAGATGACAGTCTAATAAGGTTGCAAACAGACTACATAGATTTATTTTTAATACATTGGCCTGATAAAACTAGACCGTTTTCTGTTCCTATGGAAGTTCTTGAAAAAGCAAAAAAAGATGGCAAAATAAGGTACTCGGGGGTCTCAAATTTTTCTGTTTCTATGATGGAAGAATCTCTTCAATCTAGCGATATAATAACAAATCAAATTGGGTATCATATCTTTGACAGAAGGCCAGAAGAAGATGTAATCCCTTTCATAAAAAAGAAAAATATGGGAATTATGGCTTATGGTTCTATGGCTCATGGATTGTTGACAGGTAAATGGAATAGTTCCAAAACATTTGCTAATGATGACTGGAGACAGAATGCCACTAACTTTGGTTTGCACTCATGGAGTAAAGAAAATTTGAAGAATAATATAGATGTAGTTAGTAAAATTCAAGAATTAGGAAGAGAATATAATAAATCAATTACTCAGTTAGCCATATCATGGGTTTTAGCAAATGATACTGTAAGTGTAGCTCTGGCTGGTTCTACAAAACCCGATAATATTAAAGAAAACCTAGGTGGAGATTGGGATATGCCAGAAGTTCTAAAAAAAGAGATTGATGATATTGTTCTTTCAATGGGATCAGGTGTAGGTAAATCTGGGATGGAGATAGCTACATAATGATTATTGACACTCATTGTCATGCAGGTAATAATTGGTTTCTCCCAATAGAATCTTTAGAATTTGAGATGAAAATGTCTAAGGTTGATGCTGCACTTTTAGTTCAACATGGGGGGAATTATAATAATGATTACATAATTAATCAATCGGATAGAAATCCTAATAAATTCAACTGTGTAGTACTAATTGACCCAGACGAAAAAAAACCATTAAAAAAACTAGAACAACTCAAAGAAAAAAATATTTCTGGATTGAGATTATTCCCAAACAGCATTTTTTCAAATTTATCTGACCAAAAAGAAATTTGGTCGATGTCAGGAGAACTTGATATATTAATAAGTTGCCAACCATTTTTATCTGAAAAAAGTTTCTACGATAAAGAATTCATCAATATTGTAGAAAAAAATCCCAAAACAAATATTATTATTGAACATTTGGGAGGTATAGGAATAAATGGTTCAGTAGAAAGTTTCAAGAAATTTTTAGATATTGCTAAATTTCCTAATATATATATTAAGGTTCCTGGATTGGGAGAAGTACTTACCAGGCCTAAAATACTGAAACCCGAATTTTCATTCCAAAAACAATCTGAATATTTTGGACTAACTTTAGAAGCATTTGGTTCAGATAGAATGATGTGGGGGAGTGATTACCCACCAAGTGCCGGTAGAGAAGGGTATCGCAATACAATGTTAGGTGTTATAGACAACCCTATCTTTTCAGAAATTGACGTGAAAAATATTATGGGTTTAACAGCAAAAAAGTTGTTAAATTTATAATCATAAATTTTCGCTTTCAATAAGTAACGAAAAGATATATATTGTCGAGTAAAATATAAATATATTATTTTTTATTACAATGAATTTTAAACCTGTAAATAAGCTTCCAAACATGGAAGACATACCTTCTGAAATTATACAGAAGAGAAATAACCTACTATATGAATTAGGCTCTTTCTTAAATTTACATGGATATAATCAAGTTGAAACACCCATAATCGAAGAAACAGAATTATTCATAAGAAAATCAGGTGGAGAATTATCTAATAAGTTATACTCATTTGTTGAACCTGGAGGTATTAATGTAAGCCTGCGTCCAGAAATCACATCTGGCTTAGTTAGAACTGCAAATCGAAAAATCAACACCAGTAAAAATCTTAGATTTTATTATAATGGTCCAGTTTTTCGATACTCTTCACCAGATGAAATACATGCTAACAAATCAAGACAGTATACTCAGTTTGGAGCAGAACTTTTCGGTTCGAAATCAATCCATTCTGATGCGGAAATTTTATCTATTGCAATAAAAGGTCTTCATAAAATTGGTATTAATAATCCAAAGATTTGTATATTTAATATGAACGTAATCAATGAAATTCTTTCAATTTTTAATATTTCAGATAGAGGTAGATTATTTTTAATAAAGAATGTTGATGACATAAAGATTTTATCAAATGATGAAATTTTAAATAAGGCAAAATCTATCGGAATTATTAAAAATATTAAAATTCAGAAAAATATAAATTCTTCTAAAGATTCTATTAATGGTTTTATTGGGCGAAGAACAAAATCTGATATTATCAATCGAATTAAATTAAAGGAAAATCTTTTTGACGAAAAAGATAGATTTTTATCAGCTCTTAAGTTCGTAAAAAAAATGTATAAAATATCAGGAACTCCAGATAAATCATTGAGTCAATTCTCAAAATTATTAAATAATTACGATGATAAATTCAAAGTATTCTCGCAATACTTTAAAGACCTTATTAACGCATTAGAGATTCAACAAATAAATATCTCAAATATAATTTTAGACTTTGGTCTATCGAAAAGTATTTCCTATTATAATGGACTTATTTTTGACATTTTTGTTAATAACAAAGCAATTGACTCTGTTGCTAGTGGAGGCAGATATGATGATCTAAATAATATTTTAGGTTATAAAAATAATTTACCTGCTCTTGGATTTGCATATAATATTGATGAAATAACTAAAATACTCAAAAGCGAAGAAAAACAAGTTTCTGAGAAAATATTAAAACAAACCAAAGACAATAATATGAAAGATATAATAAGTAAAGCAAATAAAGCTAGAGAATCTGGTTTTAGGTCATATGTGGAGTACATAGACTAATTATGGCAAATTTACGACTAGCAATACCTTCCAATGGAGCATTATACGAAGATTCAATAAATCTTTTACAAAAGAAAAATCTAGAAATTAATAGGTTGAATTCAAGAAAGTATACTGCTGATATACCTTCATTAAGTAATGTTAGAGTTCTTTTCCAGAGACAATCAGATATAACTATGGAGCTAGACAATGATAGTGCGGATGTAGGGATCGTTGGACTAGATAGATATTATGAATCAAGATTAGAAAAAGGAAATCTTGAAATTATGGATAAAAACTTAGGTTTTGGGCATTCAAAATTAGTAATAGCAATCCCAAACTCATGGATAGATGTAAAATCTATGTTTGACCTTGCAGATGTATCTCTTGATTTTAGAAAAATGGGCAAGAACATGAGAATTGCAACAAAATATCCAAGATTAGTTAACCGTTTCTTACGCACTAATGATGTAAATTTCATTGACATTGTTCATATTTCAGGGGGTTTGGAGGCAGCTCCTATAATGGGATATGCAGATATAATTGCAGATATAACTGCAACCGGTACCACATTAAAAGAGAATGACTTAAGAATAATTGATGACGGAATAGTAATTGAATCTCAAGCTGTAATGATTTGTAACTATTTTTCAATTTTTAATGACGATGAAAAAATTGAAAAATTCTGTACGCTATATGAAAGAATCACTAATAAATCTTCAAAAGTTTTCGTTGATAATATAAGAAAGTATAAAACATTATGAAACATATAACTGAACTGAAAGACGCTATTACCTTTTTTGAAGATGAAAGAGTCGTAAGTAATAACAATATTCTTTCAGATGGAAATGGTTTATTTTCCAAAAAATATATACCTTCTTATTTTGTAAAAAAAATTGATGAAATAGTTAGAAAAGAGGGAGATGAAGGTATCAGAAGAATTTCTTCCCATTTAGATAACAACAATCTAGTTGATTTTGAAATTAAAAAAAGCGATATTATAAAATCCTTAGAATCATTAAGTAAAGATGAAATAAGGGCAATTAAAAAGGCTATAGAAAGAGTAACTGATTATCAAAAACAATTAATAAGCAAGTCTTGGATGAATGACGAACAAACAATTGGTGAAAAAGTTGTTCCAATGAAATCATCATTAGCATATGTTCCATCTGGAACTGCTCCATTGATATCCACAGCAATAATGACTATTGTCCCTGCAAAAGTGGCAGGTGTTAAAAACATATATGTAACTACTCCTGCTGATGAAAATTCAAACGTTTCTGAAAAAATTCTTGCTGCTTCTTATTTGTCTGGGGCAGATAGAATATTTAAAATAGGTGGAGCACAGGCTATTTCTGCTTTCACTTATGGGACAGAACTTATTCCAAAAGTCGATATTATTTGTGGGCCAGGAAATCTTTGGGTAACTGCAGCAAAAAAACACGTCTATGGGAATGTAGGTATTGATGGGTTGTATGGACCAACTGAAACATTGGTTATTGTTGATGAATATTCTGACCCAGACTACGCTGCATCAGACCTTATTGCCCAAGCAGAGCATGATATAAGTGCTATGCCTATATTAATTTCTAATTCAAAGATAGCAATAAATAATGTTACTAAATCTATAAAAAATCAGGTTAAGAATCTAGAAAGAAGTTCTATAATTAATAAATCTTTTGAAAACAGGGGAGTAACTATTTCATTGCGCACCATTGATGAAATAATTACTATTACAAACTTTATAGCCCCTGAACATTTATGTATAGCAACAAAAAACCCTGAAAAAATATATAAAAAAATTACAAATGCAGGAGCAATTTTTGTTGGAGAATGGTCAGCCGAAGTAATGGCAGATTATATAGCAGGTCCTTCGCATGTTATGCCCACCTCAGGAACTGCTAAATTTTCATCATCTTTATCAGTTAGAAATTTTCTAAAATATATACCTGTTCTAAACTTCAAAGAATCTACTTTTAACAAATTAGCTATAGATGCTGAACTTATTGCTAACATGGAAAAATTGAGCGGCCACGCAAATGCCGCTAAGATAAGAATTGAAAAGTCAAATGGATAAAATATCAAAAAAAATCAGAAAACATTTAAGAATTGTTCAAACTTATGAAGGTGTTGACTCAAATATAAATTTATCAAAAAAATCTGGGATACCAACAAAACATCTTATTAGGCTAAATGCAAATGAAAATCCTTACGGAACCATTAATGAAGTTAAAAATTCTCTTCAAAATATTTCACTTCACGAATATCCTGACCCAGAACAAAAAATCTTACGAAAAGCCATTTCAGAATATGTTCACCTTCCAGATAATTTAATTATTGCGGGAGCTGGAGGCGATGAAATAATTGATCTTATACTAAGATTGTTTATTAATGAAAAGGATGAAGTAATTGATTGTATTCCTACTTTTGGGATGTATAATTTTGCAGCGAAACTATCAAATTCTTCAATTATTTCAATTTCTAGAAAGAATAACTGGGAATTAGATATAGAAAAAATAATATCTAAAATTACCGATAAAACAAAAGTTATTTTTATAGCATCGCCTAATAATCCAACAGGAAATTTAACTAAAGAAGAACAAATAATAGAGCTTCTTGAAACAGGTATAATAGTATGCTTAGACGAAACGTACTTTGAATTCTCAAATTTTTCATTATCACATCTATTAAATAAATATAGCAATTTAATTATTATTAGGTCTTTTAGTAAATGGGCTGGTATAGCTGGTCTAAGAGTAGGATATGCAATTAGTTCTGAAATAATTATTAAGCATCTTATGGATATTAAGCAACCATATAATGTAAATGTTGCAGCAGAGAAAGCGGTAATACAAACATTAAAGTATAAGGATAAATTATTTGAAAACGTAAAAAAACTCATGGATGAAAAGGTAAGGCTAGAAGAATATGTAAAAACTTGTAATAATGTTACTTCCTTTCCATCCCATGCTAATTTTGTTCTTTGTAAATTTTCTGAGTTCAGTAGTCAAAAAATTTATGATTTTTTTGCTGCCGAGGGTATTTTCACAAGGAAATTTGATCAAAAAATGCTTGAAAATTGCATTAGAATAAGCGCCGGTACACCCGAACAAACAGATAAAGTAATAAGTGTGATAAGTAAAATTGAAAAAAGTAATAACATATAATGGATAAATCAACTAATAGAAAAGCAAAAATTTCTCGTGAAACATCTGAAAGTAATATATCTGTATCAATAAATTTAGATGGTAAAGGTATATCTAACATTGACACTCCTCTTGGATTTTTCAAACACATGTTAAATCAGATTTCTAGTCACGGACTAATAGACTTGGACATTTCTGCGAATGGAGATCTTGAAACAGGTACTCACCATACTATTGAAGATACTGCTATTGCTTTAGGAAGAGCAATTGATTCTGCTTTAGGAGATAGAAAAGGCATAATTCGTATGTCAAATAAAATTTGCCCTCTTGATGAATCATTGTCACAGGTTGTTATTGATCTTTCAGGTCGAGGTTATTCAGTTGTAGATATGTTATTACCTAATAATATTGGAGAATTCCCAACTGATATGGCTAGACATTTTTTTGAGACTCTAGCTGTTGAAGGTAGATTTTGCTTGCACCTAAATGTTCTTAAAGGTGAAAATGAACATCATATAATTGAATCTGCTTTTAAGGCTTTCGCTAGGGCATTAAGAGAAGCTTCTTCAGTTGATCCGAGATCCCCAAATATTATACCAAGTAGTAAGGGCACTCTTACAAAATAATTTATTTACTTATAATTTCGTAACTATAGGTTTCAATAATAGGATTTGTAATAATATTATTGCAAACATTTTCCACTATTTTTGAAACTTCTTTTTCATCATCACTATTTATATTTATCTCAAAATATTTACCTGTTCTAAGAGAATCTATTTGCTTGTGTTCTAACCTGTGAAGAGCCTCTAGAATTGTCTGACCTTCTGGATCATTAACGGTGGATTTTAGTTTTACTTGTACTTTTACTAAAAACATGATTAATACAGATTATACCTTATCGTTTGAGGACCTCTATCTTGATATTCGTCTATAAACAACTTGATTTTTTCTATATCAACATTATCCAGTAAAAGATGATGTCTCCAGGCAGTAATAGCTATTGTTTTTGGCATATAAGAATGAGGAGACATAATATATTGAGAAGAATCAATAGGAATTATATCTCTTAGTTCACTAACTATCTCTGGGCATTCTTCGGGACAGTAGTAATGCAAACCAATTCCTCCTATTTCAAGGTTTTGTATCAATATTTCGGGAATTATTTCATAATCATAAATCCCCCAACGAGCTGGAGAAGGTATTCCAAATGGTGTTGAAGGACCATTCCAATGAGGACCAGAAGTTGGAGGATTAGTTGAATATTCTCCCTGATAACCTACACCAATTTCTAGTTCTTTTCTTCCGTCATTTGGATCTATTGGTAAATGACCAGAAGTATTTATACCTTTAGGGTTAGAGTCATTAGAATTAGTATTAGGAGACATTACTAATGAAGCAATAAAGAGTACTGCTAACAAAATACCAAAAGTCATAAGAATTGATCTTTTCTTACGGGCTCTATTTTTACTTCTTATCCTTCTTTCTTCTCTTATTTGAGCCTTAGACATTCCGCGTCTTTCAGGAGGACGGGTAGAAGCTTTTCTATTATCTTTCATTAATTTTTACCTATTTCTAAATTTTTATTTTCTAACTAGTAAGTCTTTTATATGATTCCAAATATCTTTTTTTTGTGTCATTTATTATTTTATTAGGGATTTTCGGAGGTGGGTATGTCAAATTCCAGTTAGAATTTAACAGCCATTCTCTCAAAAATTGCTTATCAAATGCTGGAGGAAATTTACCCACAACATAGTCATCTAGATCCCAGTACCTACTTGAATCAGGAGTCAACAACTCATCAATTAATAAAACTTCATCATTTAAAATTCCAAATTCTAATTTAGTATCAACTAATATCATACCTTTTTCTTTTGAAAAATCATGGGCAAAATTATAAATTTCTATACTTTTTTTTTCTAAAAACTCGTACATTTCATGACCAACTAAATTTTTTCCTTCTTTTTCCGATAATGGGATATCATGACCAGTTTCTGCTTTTGTAGATGGAGTAAAAATAGGACAATCAAATTTTTCTGCGGGAGAAAGTTTCTTGTTTATAAGTTTATCATTTATTGTATTATTATTTTTATATTCACTCCATGCAGATCCAGCTATGTACCCACGAACTATACATTCTATATCTAGCCTTTTAGCTTTTTTTACAATCATCGATCTTGATTTTATATCTTTATTAATATGATTTTTGAATAAGTCCATATCTAGAACTTTAGTATTTATTACATCATCTATATTACCTAAAAAGTGATTAGGAATAATATGTTTTGTCTTTTCTAGCCAGAATGTTGACATTGAGTTTAAAATTTCACCTTTACCGGGAACAGCCTCATTCATTACGACATCAAAAGCTGAAATTCTATCTGTTGACACCATAATCATATATTTATCATTAATAAAATAAGTATCTCGAACTTTTCCTGAATAAAGATGATTAGGAAGATTGGTTTTTACTAATATTGAACCCAAAATTATCCTATCCCTAAACGCTTATATATTTCATTTACATGCTTTAAGTAAAAATTATAATCAAATAACCCCTTCAATTCATCGCTATCTATAACTGAAAGTACTTTTTTATCTTTTAGTAACAAATTTCTGAAATCTAAATTTTTATCCCAAGTGTCCATAGAGTGTTTTTGGACAATATCATATGCTTCGTCTCTATCTAATCCATTTTCGACTAATTTCAACATTACTCTTGGAGAAAAAACTAATCCACGGTTTGACTCAAGATTTTCGAGCATTCGATCAGGATACACAACCATATCCTTGATTATTCCAACTGTCAGGTGCAATATGTAGTCTAATCCAATTGAAGAGTCAGGCAATATTAGCCTTTCCGCAGAAGAATGAGAAATATCTCTTTCATGCCATAACGAAACATTTTCAAGAGCTGTAACTGAATGCCCCCTAATTAATCTAGATAATCCACAAATTCTTTCTGATAACTCAGGATTTCTCTTATGAGGCATAGAAGAAGATCCTTTAGTTACATAGCCTGGAGTACCAAATGGTTCTTCTAATTCTCTTACTTCTGTGCGTTGCAACCCTCGTATCTCGGTAGCAATTTTTTCTAATGAAGCTGCAATTAATGCTAAAACTTGAACATACTCTGCGTGCCTATCTCTTTGTATTACTTGATTTGTTATTGGATCTATAGAAAGACCAAGCTTTTTACATACTTTTTCTTCAATATCTGGTGGAATTGAGGAAAAATTTCCTACCGGACCAGAAAGCATGCCTACAGAAACTCTATCTTTTACTGATTCTAATCGAAGTTTGTGTCTTTCAAACTCAGCATACCAAAGAGCTAACTTTAATCCGAAACTCATCGGTTCTGCATGAATTCCATGAGATCTTCCTATACAAGGGGTATTCTTAAATTCAATCGCTCTTTTTCTAAGGTTACTTAGGAGATTATCAATAAGATTAAGGATTATTTCTGTGGATTGAAACAATTGAAGACTCAGTGCAGTGTCTTTAATGTCATTAGATGTAAGACCATGATGAACCCATCTTTTTTCATCGCCTAAGGATTCACCAACAGAACGAGTAAATGAAACAATATCATGCTTAGTTTCAGAAAAAATTTTTTCATAAATTTTTCTACTAAACTTTGCTTTTCTAATTTTTGTTATATCTTTTGAATTAATAACTCCTTTTTCATGCCAAGCTTCAGAAGCAGCAATTTCAATCTTAAGCCATAAATCAAACATATTGTCATCAGACCACACTTTATCCATTTCATCACGGGAATATCTAGGAATCATTTTTTTCTCCAATAGTTTTTCTATCACTTATTAATTATCTACATTACAAATTACAATAAAATAAATTAACTTTCATTTATAGCCCTTTTTCCAATATCTTTTCTATAAAAAGAATTTCTAAAATAAATTTTACTTACACCTTTATATGATTCATTTATTGCATCTATCATACTTGCGCCTTCTCCTACTACACCAATAACTCTTCCACCATTAGTAAATATATTTTTGTTCAACTTTTTAGTTCCAGAGTGGATAATATTGTACTCTTTTACATTTTCTAAGCCACTTATCAATTTACCTACTTCATAATCTCCAGGATAACCTTCTGATGTCATCATAACAAAGCAAAAATTTTTATTGTTCCAAACAACTTTATTTGGGTCAAAATTTTTTTTTGAAATATCCATACAAATTTCCAATAAATCTGAATCAAGCTTAGACATCAAAATCTGAGTCTCCGGGTCTCCAAA
>MDSY01061404.1_pt1 | contig 10637 bp, 10 predicted proteins | sample 811131 | NCBI WGS metagenome assembly MDSY01 (sample SAMN05326643, study PRJNA326480) | marine metagenome | isolation source: seawater | place: Atlantic Ocean: South West | collected 2010
TAGCTGACCGGTACTAATAGCTCAATTGGCTTGATTTATGCACTGAAAAAAATTTTCAGTCTCAAGAAAAACACTTTTTATTAAAAAATATTAATTGATATTAATTTACAAAGAATACCAAAAAAGCCCGCAAGAAATTGCGGGCTTTTTTTATTATTGATTTAAATTTTAAATAAAGTTACTTATTTTTTAATGGAAACAACCGTAGGGATCGTTGATTATGATTATGGTAATACGCAATCGATATGTAATGCACTCCAAAGCTTAGACATAAACTTTATCTTATGCCCGTCACCTGAAAAATTAGATTTTTGCACCCATATAATTTTACCGGGTGTTGGTTCTTTTGGAGCCTCAATGAAAAGTTTAGAAAGATTAAATTTTCTACCGGCACTAAATGAGAACATTTTAAAAAAAAAAAAGTTTTTTTTGGGAATTTGTGTTGGCTTTCAAATAATGTTTTCAGAAGGATATGAATTTAAAAATTCAAAAGGACTTAGTTGGATAAAAGGTAAATGCAAAAAAATTAACACAACTAAATACAAAAACTTAATTTTACCTCATAACGGATGGAATGAAGTTCAAAATCATGAAAATTTTGAATTATTTAAAGGAAATGCGCAGGTTGATAATAATTTCTATTTTATTCACTCCTTTATTGTTACTGATATTGAAAAAAAAGCTAATATTATCAGCTGTTATAGTGACTATGGGGAAAAGTTTGTCTCAGCAATTCAAAAAGACAATATATTTGGTGTTCAATTTCATCCGGAAAAAAGTCAAAATAATGGTTTAAAATTTTTGAAAAATTTTTCCAAACTAAAATGAACAAAACTCTTAAAACTAGATTAATTCCAATCCTTCTTTATAAAGACGGATTAATTGTTAAAAGTCGTCAATTTAAAATGTTTCAAACAGTCGGCAATCCCTTTTCTCAGGTTGCTAGATTTAATAGATGGAATTTAGACGAGCTTATTTATTTAAACATATCTAAAGATAAAACTTTTTTTCAAAATAGCGACAAACAATATACGTCTTCAACCGGTTCTGGACTTAAATTTCTACCTGATAAAAAAATAGATGTATTTGATTTCGTTAATATCTTGTCTAAAAATTGTTTCATGCCACTTGCCTACGGCGGTGGAATTAATACTATTGAAATGGCAAGAAAAATTTTAAAAAGTGGTGCTGATAAAATATGCATTAATACAGCTGCTTTCAAAAATAATAATTTTATCACCAGCTGCTCTAAAGAATTTGGAAGTCAGGCAGTAATCGTCTCTATTGATTGTAAAAAAAAATTAGATAAAAATATTGTATTTATAGAAAATGGTAAAATTGATACTGGCGTGGACATAATTGACTGGATTAGAGATGCTGAACAATTAGGAGCAGGAGAAATACTTGTAAACTCAATTGACAACGACGGTATAGGAATGGGTTTTGATTCTAATTTATGCAAATTATCAGTAGACAATACCTCAATTCCAATAATAGTTTGTGGAGGAGCCGGCAGAATTAAGCATTTTGTTGATATTTACAAAGAGAGTAACCCACATGCTTTATCAGCGGCAAATATTTTTCAATTCACAGAAGATAGTTATCAAAACATTAAGAAAGAACTAAAAGATTACAAAATAAATTTGCGTTAATTTAAATTTATAATATAAACCACGTATGAGATGGTGCTCAAAATGTGTTTACCCAGAAGTTGCTGTTGATTTTTCTTTTAGTGACGAAGGTGAATGTTCCGGTTGTATATCAAAAACAGACAGCAAACAAGTTGACTGGGACAATGAATGGGAAGAACTTAAAAAACTAACAGACAAATATAGGTCTAAAGATGGATCTAATTATGATTGCATAATTCCAGTATCGGGAGGGAAAGATAGCTACTTTCAAACTTATATTGCTAAAGAAAAATTAAAGCTTAACCCTTTGCTTGTTACATATAACGGACATAATTATCTCGACGAAGGAAAAGAAAATTTGAAAAATATGAGAGAAGCTTTCGGATGTGATCATATTTTTTTTACACCTTCAAAAAAAACAATTGTAAAAATGAATCGATTAGGCTTCAAGTTAACTGGTGATATGAATTGGCATAATCATGCTGGCATTGTGACTGTTCCAATGATTGCCGCAGTTAAATATAATGTACCCTTAATGCTTTGGGGTGAACATGTTCAGGACATTAATGGAAAAAATTTTATAAATGAGAAAGTTGAGTTTACAAAAAGAGAAAGAGATGAATTATATCTAAGAGGATATAAGTCAGAAGATTTTATAGAAAAAACAGAAAACTTAACAAAAAAAGATCTTATATGGCTTCAGTATCCCTCAGATAAAGAGATCAAAGATGTTGGTGTACGGGGGATATTTGTTGGTAACTACGTATGGTGGAGTGGAAATAATAATTTTGAAGTAGCAAAAAAATATGGTTTTCAAATATCTAAAAAACCTTTTCAAAGAACTTATAGAAGATTTTCAAACTTAGATGATAGGTATGAAAATGGGGTTCATGATTATTTAAAATTTATAAAATTTGGATACGGTAGAGCTACCGACCATGCTTCACGAGATATTAGATTAGGAAAAATAACTAGAGAAGAAGGAATTGAATTAATAAAAAAACATGATCATGTAATACCCGACGATCTTTATCATTGGTTAAATTACACTGGTATTTCAGAGGAAGAATTCTGGAATCACTGTGAGACATTAAGAGATAAAAGAGTTTGGAGAAAAGAGAAAAATGTTAAGACAGATCACCCCGCTGCCCAATGGATTAAAGATAATGTTTGGGACTAGCAGTAAGCAGTATTTAATAAGCAACAAAAAACATAATGTACAATATCAGTCAAACATTTTTTTTACGACTATAGACTCAGCATTATAGTTATTGCAATAATTCTCACACACTTCTACCCTTAGATCTTGTACAGCTTTACTGTTCCACCAGTTTTCTAAATTTTTATAATTACTATTTATAAAATCACTACTTTTTTTAGCGGAAGAAAAAAAAATTTTTTGCTTAAATAATTTTTTAATTATTAAATTAAACTTTTTGTTAAATTTAAAGTGCATTTTTTTTTCAAATATAACAATACTTGGTCTATTTGATAACATCGATTCAAAAAAAGGTGTGGCAAGGTAAAAGTGAATTATTAAGTTATATTTTTGAATTTCGTCTAAAAAATTATTCCTCGTATCTAAAAATTTTAATTTCTTATTTTTAAGTTTTATTAGTTTGATAAAGTTTTGATTTTCCGTCATGTCCATTGGTCTAGCATGAGAGTTATATATAGTATGATTGTTTGTTGCTTTGTATAAAGTATTTATATTTCTAAAAATAATTTGATTAATTAAAGCAAAGTTGAATCTAAAGGTGCCCGCAGCTGCATCATCCCGTATAGTTTCTTGAAAAAAAAGAGGTAGAAAAAGAATTTTTTTATTTTCAGGAGATACAAAATTTTTAGTTTTGTTAAACTGTTTCTTAATATAAAAAAATTCTTTTTTTTTATGTTCCGTGTTTTTCCCCCATGAAAAAAATTTATCACAGATATGATTAGTAATATTAAGGAACTTAAATTTTTTATTGTCATCGTATATTCCTTCGTCTCCCCCATGCTGAAATAAAAAAAATTTTGAACGCTGAATGATTTTATTAGCGCAGTAAATTTTAAATATTTCATCATATTCATAGTAAGTTGCAAGAATGAAGTCTGGATTCGAAGGCCAGTTTAATGTTTTATATTGACTCTCTAGTAAATTATAATTTTCTAGATAAATTTTTGGAAGACAATTATGCATGTGTTCGATTAAAAAACTTTCAAATTTACATTGTGTTTTGCCTAAATTTTTAAAAAAAAGAGTACGTATTACTTCGTTATTTTTAATATTTTTTAAATTAATTTCTCTTAAATTGTAATGAAAATTTAAAAATTTATTTTTTTTAAAAAAATCAAAATAAATTTTTTTATCAAATGACAAGCTATTAAAAAATATTTTTTTACTAAGAGAGATATTTAAAGCAGTAGATTTAAATATTTTAGCATATTTAAAAAAATTTTCTTTAATATTTAATTTTCTTTTTAAACTAATTTTTTGTGATTGAAGTTTTTTTGATCGAAATCTAAATATTTTTTCAAAAGTCCAGTGTGACCAATACCCACTATGCATCAGGGAAATCATCCTAAAGTGAAATGTTGTCTCGGGTATAAAAGCTTTACCATCTAAATTTAAGCTGTAGAAAGATTTAATATTATATTTTTTTAGACATTCGCCTGCAACTTTCCAATAACTATAACTAGTATTAATATATATTAATAACCACCTCCGTAAAAGAAAATCCCAATATTTTCTTTTATAATTTTTGCCGTGAATCAAGTTAAGATTTTCATGAAGTAAATTCTGTAAATTTTTATATTTTAACGAAATAAATTTTAGTTCATTGGGTTTTAAGTTTAAAAAAAAAATTGATTTTCGATCTAATATTTTTTTTTTACTTAAAGGTAATTTTTTATCGTAAATAGTCCGAGAAGATAAATTTATATTTTTGTTAAATCTTTCTTTATCTGCGCGACACCAGTTTCCTATTAAAAAATTATTTTTACAATTAACTTTATCTTTGAAATTAATATTTTTTTCACTTAAATGAAAAGTAATTAAACTAATATTTTTTTTCATTTAAATTTTATTTTATATAATTTTTCACATATTTCCCAATCTTCATGATTGTCTATGTCATGAGAACTAAACTTATCCAATTTAAAAATTGTTGTTTTTGAACTAAATATTTTTTTTTTAGAAATCCAAGCGTTTGCTCTACCCCAGCAAAATTGTCCTGCATCATGATAGGAAGGAATCAAATCTTGAGACCTCTTGTTGTAATTTTTTTCATTGTACATTTTTATGCTTTGATTCTTTTTTTGAAAAATAGCTCTCTGAATAGGATAATAAAATTTAGATGCTGCAAAAACAAAATCCCATTTTTTTTTTTTATAAATTTTATAAGCATCAACTATATTTTTTGATTCAATAAGTGGTGTGGCTGGGTATACGCAACAAACATCCTTAATTTGCGAAATATTATTTTTAATCCAGTTTACCGCATGTGATATAACGGATTGAACATCAACATAATCATTTGACAATTTTTTTGGTCGATTAAATAATATTTCTGCACCATATTTCTTAGCAATTTCGGCTATCTTTTGGGAGTCTGTGGATACGATAATTTTATCAAATATATTTGATTTAATAATTTGTTTTATGGGGTATGAAATTACTGGTTTTCCTAAAAAATTTTTAATATTTTTATTTTTTATCCTTTTGCTACCACCTCTTGCTGGGATTACACATAAAATCATACTTACATTTATACTTTAAATTAGTTGACTGCTCAATCTTATTTAATTAAATTGTTCAAAAATTGAACATATGAAAAAAAATCAAGATTATTTTGACATACTAAGAACAATACAAAAAAAACCTGAATTAACACAAAGAGAGATGGCAACTGTATTAGGTTTTAGTCTAGGGAAATTAAACTATTGCTTAAAAGCCTTAAATAAAAAAAGATTGATAAAAATAAAAAATTTTAAAAGGAACCCAAATAAATTAGATTATGCTTATTTGCTTACACCTAAGGGAATTTCTCTTAAATTAAAACTAACAATAAATTATATGAAAAGTATATCAAAAGAGTATGATAAATTAAAAATAGAGTTAGAGCATAAATAAACCAATAAATATAAAATATTATTATGAAAATTCTTAAAAATAAAACAATACTTATAACTGGTGCAACTGGTTCTTTTGGAAACGCAGCAATAAAATACTTAGTAGAAAAATGTGAGTTAAAAAAAATTATAATTTTTTCAAGAGATGAAAACAAACAATTTGAGATGCAAAAAAAATTTAAGAATAAAAATTTAAGATACTTTTTAGGTGATATACGAGATGAAGATAGACTAATTATGGCGCTTAGAGGTGTAGATTATATCGTACATGCAGCAGCCCTAAAACAAGTACCTGCAGCAGAGTACAATCCATTTGAATGTATAAAAACTAATATTTACGGAGCGCAATGTATAATATCAGCAGCAATCAAGTGTGGAATTAAAAAAGTTATTGCTCTATCAACTGACAAGGCGTGTAATCCAATAAATTTATACGGAGCAACTAAACTTTGTGCCGAAAAATTATTTGTAAATGCAAATTCTCTTTCAGGTCCAAAAGGAACACGTTTTAGTTTGGTGAGGTATGGAAACGTTATAGCATCTAGAGGTTCCGTTATTCCTTTTTTTAAAGAGTTAATTGCCCAAGGCAAGGATTTACCGCTTACACATTTAGAAATGAGTAGATTTTTTACAAGATTAGAAGATGCAGTATTTTTTGTATTTAATTCTTTAAACAAAATGGAAGGTGGTGAAATATTTATCCCTAAAATGTATTCGATATATATTAAAGATCTGATTAAAATTATAAATAATAATGCAAAATTTAAAGTAACTGGTGCACGACCGGGAGAAAAAATACACGAACTACTGTGCTCACAAGATGAGTCAAATTTACTTTATGAACAAAAAGACTCCTTTATCATATATCAGCTAAATTTTAGTAAAAATTTGATTAGAGGTAAAAAAGTGAAAAGTGGATTTATTTATGCATCAAATAATAAGAAATTTCTAGATAATAAAAAAATTGCTCAGTTATTAAATAAAAGTAAAATTATTTAGTAAAAATATATATAAATTTTAATAGTGAAATCTTGGAATAAACTCGAAAAAACAACACTTTTATTAGATAAAAATTTATGAATTACAATACAGCGGTAATTTTGTGCGGAGGAAAAGGAACAAGGCTCGGCCAGCTTGGAAAAAAAATTCCTAAAACTTTAGTTGAAATTCACTCACGCCCAATAATTTGGTACATTATAAAAGCCTTGGCAAAAAATTCGATAAATCATTTTATTTTACCACTGGGTTATAAGGGGAATCTTATAAAATCTTTTTTTAAAAAAAATTCTGAATTTAAAGATTACAAAATTGACTTTATAAACACTGGAATTAACAAAGAAATTTCTGAAAGAATTTTTGATATAAAGAATAAAATTAAATCAAAAAATTTCGTTATTTTAAATGGAGACTCAATTTTTAATTTTGATTTAAAAAATATATACAATGCTCATTGTAGAAAAAAATTAGATATCACTTTTTTAGGATGTTCAGCTTCTTTAAATTACGGTATAGTTGGTAAAAAAAATAATAAAATTATTAGTTTTGAAAGAGAAACTGAATTTGACAAAGTGAAATCTGAAAAAAGAAGAAATTTTGTTGGTTATATTTTTTCTGGAATCTCAATTATCAAGTCAAGCTTATTAAAGACACATTTTAAATCAAATTATAATTTTGAGAAACAATTTTATCCCAAAATTATTAAAAAAAAGAAAACAAATTTTGAGACAATAAATGGTTCGTGGTTTTCAATAGATAACGTTAAAGATATTAATAGTCTTAATATTAAAAAAAAAAATAAAAAATTTATTATTATAAAAAAAATAAAAAAAAATTTAAAAAATATATGAGTAAAAATTTCTGGAAAAATAAAAAAGTTTTAATCACTGGTCATACAGGCTTCAAAGGTAGTTGGATGACACTTATCTTAAATAGACTTGGTGCGAGAGTTTATGGTTACGCACTAGACCCTATATCAAAACCTAATTTTTTTGACGGTTTAGTCCTTAAGAAATTTTTAGAACAAGATATTAGAGAAAACATACTAAATAAAAAAAAATTAAATCAGGTCATGCAAAAAATAAAACCAAATATAGTTTTTCATTTAGCTGCCCAATCAAGTGTTTTAGTGAGCTACAAAAATCCAACCAATACAATACTAACAAATGTTATTGGCACAATGAATGTTTTAGAAGCAATAAATAAATGCAACAGTGTAAAATCTGCAATAATTGTAACAACTGATAAAGTATACTTAAACTTAGAAAAAAATAAAAAATTTAAAGAATTCGATCACTTAGGTGGACATGACATATACAGCGGAAGCAAAGCAGCATGTGAAGTTTTAACAAATAGTTTTGCACAATCTTTTTTTCAAAAGAAAAAATGTAATATAGCCACTGTAAGATCAGGGAATTGTATTGGAGGAGGTGATTGGACCAAAGATAGAATAGTTAAAGATTGTGCAGAATCGTTCATTTTTAACAGACCTTTAGTTCTAAGAAGCCCCAAGGCGACTAGACCATGGCAGCATGTTCAAGAACCAATATTTGGTTATCTTAATTTAGCTGAAAAACTTTATTTTAAAAGTTTTTTTACAGGATCTTGGAATTTTGGTCCTAATCTAAAAACTAATATGAATGTAATTGATGTTGCTAAATTTGGGAAAAAAATCTTGAATTCAAAATCAAAAATTACAATTACAAAGCAAAAATATTATGAGTCCAAAAATTTGTCATTAGATAGCTCTAAGACTTTAAAGTATCTCAAGTGGAAGACGCGATATAATTCTAAAGAATCTCTCAAGCTAACCTTTGAGTGGTACAAATTTTATTATCAAAATAAAGATGTGAGTAAAGTAATTGAATTTACCATTAGCCAAATTGATAATTATAGAGAAAAATTCGCAATATAGATTTCATGAAAAAAATAAGATTATTTAAACCATCTGTAGGCAAAGAAGAGTTAAATGCAATTAGTAAAGTTTTTGAAGATTCTTGGTTAGGGTATGGCCCATTAGTAAATAAATTTGAACAAAAATTTTCTAGATATATTGGCACTAAATTTGCTGTAGCAGTAAATTCAGGCACTGCAGCGTTACATTTATCATTACTGTGTAACAATTTTTCAAAAGGAAAAAAAGTTCTTGTTCCTGCAATTACCTTCAGTGCAACTGCAGCTTCTGTTTTGTATTGTGGATTAACTCCTAAATTTGTCGACGTAAGAAAAGAAGATCTAACGATAGATTTTGAGGATATTAAGAAAAAATATACAAAAGACTGCGTTGCAATAATCTGCGTTCACATGGGGGGTCATTTAGCCCAAATGGAAAAAATAAGGCCATGGGCAAAAAAAAAAAAATTAATTTTAATTGAAGATAGTGCTGAAAGTTGTGGAGCAGTTTATAAAGGAAAAAAAATTGGAACTTGGTCAGATATTTCATGTTTTAGTTTTGAAGAAAAAAAAATTATCACAACCGGAGATGGAGGGATGATTTGTCTAAATGATAAAAAAAAATATAAAAAATTAAAATCTTTAAGTTTTCATGGCTGGAATATCGACCCTTGGAAAAGACACAAAGCTAGTTTTGGAAAAAAAAAAACATTTACAAATCATTGGGCTTACCAAATTAATAGTTTAGGTTTTAAATATAATATGAATGACCTTATGGCAGCGGTCGGATTAGAACAATTAAAAAAGATAGGTATATTTAATAAAAAAAGAATATCTATTTTGAAAAAATATTTAGAAGGAGTTAAAAATTTAAAAAATATAAAACCCACTTACCCATATAAATTAAACAATTCTTCCTACTGGCTCTTTTCAATAAATACAGATTATAGAGATGAGCTTATTAATTTTCTTAAGTTAAAGAACATTAGTACTGCAGTTCACTTTGTTCCTTTGCCATTAAATAAAATTTATAAAAAATATAATAATAATAATTTAAAAAATGCGATGCAAATTTGGAAAAAAATAATTTCACTACCATTCTATCCAGATTTAGATGATAAAAAAATAAATTATATTGTTAATTGTTTAAAAATTTTTGATAAAAAAATAAATAGTAAAATAAAATAAATGAAAAATTATAAACTAGCCCACGACACCATAGATGAAAATGATTATTTAAGAATGATAAAGTTTCTTAAAGAGAGAAATTACTTAAATCAATCTAAAATAACAAGGAAATTTGAAAAAAATTTTTCAAACTTTTTAAAATTAAAATATTCTATATTTGTTAACTCTGGTTCCTCTGCAAACTTGCTCATGGCCCAAACATTGCTACAAGGCAATTATTTAAAAAATAAGATAGCAGTATTGCCAGCTGTATCATGGTCTACAACAGTAAGCCCTTTTTTACAGCTTGGTTTTAAAGTAATACTTTGTGATTGTGACAAAAATGACCTTGGATTATCTTTTCAAAATTTAGAAAAAATTTGTAATAAATACAATCCAGGTCTTGTAGTGGCAGTTAATGTTTTAGGTCATAGTAACAATTTTAAAAATATAAATTATTTAAAAAAAAAATATAATTTCAAATTAATAGAAGATAATTGTGAAAGTATGGGTAGCAAGCAAAAAAGTAAAAAATTAGGATCTTTCGGATTGGCATCTTCACACTCTTTTTATTTTGGACACCATATTTCAACTATTGAGGGCGGCATGGTCTCTACAAATGATAATAAATTTTACAATTTGTCATTAGCGATAAGATCACATGGATGGGCAAGAGATGTTCAAAAATCATTTAAATCAAAACTAGAGAAAAGATTTAAAGTAGACCAATTTAAAGCCTTGTATACATTTTATTATTCTGGACTTAATATCAGATCTACTGATTTTAACGCAAATATTGGAATTCAACAGCTTAAAAAGATAAAAAATATAGCTAAA
>MDSY01131479.1_pt1 | contig 10637 bp, 9 predicted proteins | sample 811131 | NCBI WGS metagenome assembly MDSY01 (sample SAMN05326643, study PRJNA326480) | marine metagenome | isolation source: seawater | place: Atlantic Ocean: South West | collected 2010
GCCCTTGAGCCATAGATTCTGCGTTGGCTATGTTGATAGGGTCTGCGGCCTGTCCTAATTGTGATGCCTGAGGAAGAGGACGAAGAGAAGCCAGCTCCGCCAAGCCCATGGAAGCAGCTGGAGGCGCGGAAGGCGTGGGTGGAGGAGAATCGAAGCCCATGGAAGCAGCTGGAGGCGCGGAAGGTGTGGGTGTATGAGAATCTCCACTAATGATACCCTGGTTTTTAGACTGCCTCAATCCCTGAGTTATTTTGCTCGGACTTATTTTCTCTTCATCATAATTTACTATAATACCCTCTTCTGCTAAAGAAGTTTTAGCCGCTTCTCTATGCCGCGTCAAGCGCAGCCCTTTTTGTGGTGGGATGTTTGAAACCTTATTCAACATGAGTTGTCTTTTTTGTAAATTCTCAAAGAGTTTTCTACCCTTCCCTAAACCATTTAAACCCCAATCAGGACTGTCATAGATTGCGGTTATTTTTTTTTGAAAGCAGAAATCAGGAAGACGATTCCCATTGCGCCTGCCATTATTCGATGATTCAACCCTTTCATAATCTTCAAATTGAACTAATTGATTTTGTTTAAATATTAAATCTTCCCTCTGTTCTAGCGGCCCCTCTCCTTCCTCCTTCGCTCTGTTTTGACTCATGTGCTTAAAACTATATTTTTTGTATTCATCACTCGGGTGAAAAGTGTCTTCACTTGGAAAATTACGGCGAATATATTCCTCGCGCCGAGATGCGAATGGTACAGTGATCTTGCGTGCGCTTCGTTTGGTTTCTTCGCGCCTGTCCATTTCCTCATCCGTCGCCGTCCAAGCCCATGCCAATCCGCGCCCCGGAGTTAGATCAAAACAGAGTTGATTTCTAGCCAGGTCTTGTAAATTAACGTCAGGTATTTCCTCATTGTTATTTGGTGTTGGCCATGCTAATTGTTTAACAATCCATTGTCCTTTTTCTTTTTTTTGAATATGACCCCTTATGAATTTTTTATTATCATTTATAAAATATCCAACACCAAAATTTTCAAAAATAGCTTCTGAATAATTACCTACTTGACATAAAGTGTCTACTAATGGTTTATATAATATATAATTGCCATCTGTAGTTGCTAAATCTTCATCAAAAACTTGACTATAATAAACTGTCTTACAAGATAACATAGGAATTGGTTCAAATAAAAATTCATCATAACTAACTCTATTATTAGATATATTATTTAAAGACTCAGGTACTACTTTTCTAAAAGTAGGAAATAAAGCTCCTCTTGGATCCAAAACTAATTCAAATTTTGATTTTTGTCTGTAAGCTATATTCACTTCTGAAGATGTTATTTTAGATATTTCACTATTTGCTTCTTGGTCAGGCATAGATAAATTAATTATTCCATGACTTCCTTTTTTAATTCTAATTAGAGTAGTAACATGATTATCATTAGGAAATTTAGGATAGCTATAGTTTCTTTCCTCTGCTGCTGAAAAAATTGGAACTTTTACGGTTTCGTCTATAGATGCGCAACTATGAATTAAAGTTACATATGTTTCACAATTTAATGGATATTCTCCATTTAAAAGTTCTTTAGCAGGTAAAGAACCCCATTCTTTATACACAGTCAATTGCGTGGATGGTCTAGGAGCTAAATCAAATAATTTATCATAATTATTTTGAATAGCTATATAATCAAATATAGTCTCTCGGGGGAAAGGCAATTTTATGGGTGGACTAACTCGAAAACCATTTGAAAAAGAAAGAAAACCTATATTTTCAAAAATCTCTTTCAAAGGTTCCTGGGGGGCGAGGTCGGCGTAATGAAATAGTTCGGGATATCTTCTACCTCTAAAAATTTCATAAATTATAGGGTTTCTAATCGTATTAGGATGTGTAATACATTCCCATAAAGGCGCGCCGTTCAAGTCTCTTCCTCTTTTCTTGAAAATACGTTTACGTAATTCCTTAGTGAACTCCATCTCGTCCATGCCCTGCTGTCCTCCAATTTCATCATACAAAAATTTTGTAGTTTTAACAGGTGATTGAAGTAAATTATTAATTGTCCGCCGCTGTTCATGTGTTTTATTAGAATTACAATATTTACCTTTATTATAATAATCTGGACTTAAAAAACAAAAAATACTTATTAAAGATTTAGAAATATACATAGATGATAATTCACAGGTTTGTTCAAGATTAAGACTGCGTCCGCTACTAGATGTCTCATCACCTGGCAGCTCTGTACCAGGTAATGCCACCGTTTCTGTCATGCTTGTTTGACGTTTTAAAGGCTCCTTCTCCAATTCTGAAGGTAGGGAGGGAGCAGCTTGAGTTTCACCTTTTAAACCGTCTGAGAGGGTGATTACTTGTCCTTCTTGCCGTTTTGGCATATATATATATATATATATATATATATATATACATATAGTATGTTTTTGTTAAATATATTCGATTGACAAATATAAAAAAATATATTACCATTAGTTAAATATTTTTTTTAAGGTTATTTTTTTTTATATTTTCTTGATTTTTTATTATTCCGTCTTCTTTTTTTTGTTTTTCGACCAGCTCGAAATTTAAAGAAAGGTGGTTTCCTACTTCCTCTTAAACTTCTTCGCGTTTGTAGTCTTGGGGGGGGGAAAGGCTCGAACGGGCGGGGGATGGAGGGATTGAATGCTGTTTCTCCTTTATAATCTACTATAATACCATTTTTTTTTAAATAATCAAAATATTTTAATCGTGATTCATTAGTTTTAACTCTCGCTCTTGGGAGATTAGTTGGGAAAAACTGACGCATAATAACTAATCTATAGGATAATTCATTTACACTTGTATATCCAGTAGAACCATATATTGCTCTTAATTTTTTTTGAAAACAAACCATTCCTCCTTTCTCTATTCTTTCATAATCTTCAAATTGAATTAATTGATCTTGATTAAAAACTAAAACTGTATTTTCTCTGTTTCTTGTAGCTAATGGGGCCGAGTAAACGTCCATATCAGAAAATGAGACATTATTTGGAATATGAATATCAACACTAGAACTCATACGTATAATTTCATCCAATGCTTCTTGATTTTCAACTTGAGTCTTTCCTCTAAACCAGGTAATAATTCCCTCTTCTTTATTAATATTAGGACTTATAAAATTTAGGTCAACTCTGGATATACCTAATTTTTGATACATTACTTCCTCATTTTGGTCTGGTATTTGCCATGGTAAAGGTTTAACATACCATTTAGATTTTTCTTTTTTTAGAATTTCACCCCTTATAAATTGACCGCTGTTGTTAATAAAAAATCCTATTCCAAAATTTTCAAAAATAGCCTCTGAATAATTCCCTACTTGACATAAAGTATCAGCTAATGGTTTGAAATATATACAATTATTTGTTAAAGTAGCTAGTTTTTCATTAAAAACTTCACTATTGTAAACTGTATTACTTGTTAACATAGGAATCGGTTCAAATAAAAATTCATCATAACTAACTCTATTTTTAGGTATATTACTTAAGGATTCAGGTTCTACTTTTCTATAAGTGGGAAATAAAACTCCTCTTGGATCCAAAACTAATTCATATTGTCCTTTTTTGCGGAATGTTATATTCCGTTGTTCTTGAGCTACTTCTGCTATCTCATCGTTTGCTTCTTCATCGGGAATTGATAAATTAATTATTCCATGACTTCCTTCTTTTATTCTTATAAGAGTAGTAGAATTTTCATCATCAGGAAATTTAGGATAAGAGTCATCTCTTTTCGAACCTTGGGATTCATTTGGTCCCCGTATACTGTTATCCCAACTCAAAGAAGCATAACTATGAAGTAGTGTTACAGAAGTTTCAGAATTTAAAGGAAATTCTCCTTTTAATAGCGCTTCCATTGTTAAACCACCCCATCCTCTATATACAATTATTGGTGTTATTGGTCTTGGAGCCAAATCATATAATTTATCATAAGCATTTTGAATAGCTATATAATCTAATGTTGTTTCAAGGCGATAGTCAGTCCGAGGATATTTTTTAGTTTGAAAAATTTCTCTAATTATTGATGTTCTCAAACGATTTGGGAGTCTAATTATATCCCATAATCTTGGTATTTCTTGATTTAGAAAGGTTTCAGGTCTTTTCCGCTCAATTCTTCGTACAAGTTGGGGGACGTCGGAGTCGGGCATAGTCAGAGTGGTACTAATTCTATGATAAAGTTTATTATATAAAAATTTTGTAGTTTCAACTGGTGATTGAAGTAAAGAATTAATCTCTCTTTGTTGAGTTTTAGTTTTATTAGATATACAATATTTATTAGTAATTGTCCTCGTTGAAAAACGTTTTTTTAAAAAACTATAAAAAACTGATAAAACCTTAGGACTTAAAAAACAAAAAATACTTATTAAGGATCTAGCTATATACATAGATGATAATTCATAAGTTTGATCTCTAAAGGAAAGAACATTTTGCTTTGGATTATTCCAATCTGGATTTTTGCTAATTATTTCATCACCTGGCACTTGAGTACCTGGTATGCTTAATGTCGAAGTCATACTTTGTTGGCGAGTTAAAGCCATATATATATATATATATATATATTATATATTATATGTTTTTGTTAAATCTGCTAGTGGGACTTTGAAGAGATAATAGCGCTCGTTCATTTTGTCTATTTTTTCTAATAAGAATTTTATTTAACTGAGCTTCAAATTTCTTCATTTTATCAAAATTTTGTTCTTGAGTTTCAAAATAAAGTTTTAGCCAATCTTCGTTAGTCAATTCCTTTCCAAAACCATCATATTTTGGGAGATTGCGATATTGTTCTATAATATGAATAAGATTAGATTGAGACATGTTGATGATATAAGATTATTAAATTAAATAACTACAATTAATAAGTATTTCAATTTTTTACAAAATAATTTAAAAAATTGAATGGTTTAAAACAAGAATAAATGAATAAAAAACAGTTATGGCTGGTTTATTTTCAAAACCCTTTGCCTTCGAAGACGAAGATAATCATTTGTCTTATAAAGAAATTGAGCACTTTATTAAAAAAACACTACTTCCTATCTGTCAGGGAATATTAGAAAGGGCTGGCCCTTTCCACAAAGAAGGATTATACCAGTCTCTACTGATACATGAACTTCAATTACTTGATTATAGAGTAATTAAAGAAATGCCTTTTGCCATGAATTTCCTAGATTCCAAAGGTGAAAAAATAATTGTGGGAGATAATCAATCTATGAGAACAGATATTGAGTTAATAGAAATGAGTGGTTTATTGGAATTAAAGTCAACACATAATACATTTAAGGATGAAAATATCTGGCAATTAAAAAATTACCTAGACCAAAGAAACGACCGTTTTTGGGGCGCTGCTATTAATTTTATTAGTAAATATACAAATACTTCTGCTCCAAAAGTAGAAATAACGTGGATGTATAAGATAAATAAAAAAGATTTTGATAAAGAATATGAGTATCAACGTGAATTATTAGAAGATATATCAGTAAATGCGAATTGTTCAGAGGATTTAATTCATAATGGAAACAAAATGATAAGATATTGGTATGAAGAGAATATTTATTCTCAAGAATTACCAGATCAAAGTGAAATTTTCTTTGATTATGATAATTGTTTTCAAGACTTATCGGTAGCCAAATCAGTAAAACTAGACACTATAAAAATTAATACAGAACTTTTAAATGAGTAATAACATAATATTTAATTATTAATAACTTTTAATTTGGAATTATCAAAATTTAATAAAGATCTAAAATTTTTTGTTTTATTATGACCTATAGTTTTTTTAAAATCTTTAAATAAATCTAACGCATAAGTACGAGTATTTTTTTCGGTCATAATTTTTTTTAGCATATAGGTCATCATCGAGTCAGAAATTTTTTCATTAAATCTATTTTGGAATTCAAAGTCAATAGTTGTATAAAGTTTCATATAAAAAATCATACATTGAATATCACTCCAATCTTTAAAATACTCATCATAAAATTTTAAAAATTCCATATTATTCATAAGATTACATAAATCAAAGAAAAATTTATTGGAATCTAATATTTCTTTACCTTTTTTTTCAATTTCATTTTTATTATACGAAACTATTTCATCCATATTAATTTATATAAAACATTTTATTTAAATTAATTTTATTATTGATTTGGAGAAGTAATAAAAGAAAACATGATTTTCATCATTTTTTTATACATATGCTTTTCTAATTCATCTGGCATTAAATCAATTTCTGGTTTCCAACCAAATAAATTAAATAATTCTACTCTTCCAATATCTACTTCATCTTTATTTTTTTCATACCAATTATCTACATAATTATCTATTATTTTGGACCATTTGGAGTTATCTTTCAATTCTTTAATAATAGATTCTTGTTCTTTTATTTTTAATTCTTGATTTAAAATAATGTTTCTTAATTCCTCTTTTTCCATGAGTTCATTTTCCTCTATTTTTGTATTTTTTAAAGAGGGAGCAAAAACTGGATTTTCAAATATAGCTAAATTGTTTTTAACTTCAGATTTAATTTTTTTATTCATATACATTTATGTAGATAAAATTATTTACCAAAATTATTATTTATTTTATTATAATAATTAATTAATATAATTTTCTTTTAGTTTTACGATTTTTTTTTGTTTTATATTTTTTTTTTGATTTATATTTTTTTTTTGACTTTTGTTTTTTCTTAGTTGATTTTCTATTTTTTTTAGAAGAGCCACCTTTTTGAACTTTCAACTCAAAAAAATCCGGAGACACAACAAATGCTTTTAAAAAGTGAATAATAATATCACTTACAGTTGGATTATAAGTATCAGTTTTAACTACCTGACCAAATAAATTAGATAAAGATGGATTCAATTTAGGATCAGTATTATTAAGATTAGTTAAATCTAAAGACTTTGTGTTAGAAAAATTATTTTTAACAGGTAAATTTAAATTATTTGGAAATGTGCTCTCTCTAGCAGTTAATAAATTTAATTGGTTTGAATTTATTGCCCCTCCAGAATCTGCTTCTGATGCTTCTTCAAGTTTAGATTCTTCTCCAAACGTTCTGGCTCTCTTGGACTCCCTTTTGCCAACTTCTGATGTTTCTTCAGGAGATTCATCTAATAAAATACGAATATTACGTTTTAAAAAAAGTAATAAATTGGTTTTTCTTATTGATTTTATATTTTGATTAAATTCTTCAAGTGCTAAAAAACTTTCTTTAACGTTAAGATTTTTATAAATAATATCAAGAATTTTAATCTTTGTAAAAAATTTATATAAGTTTCTATCTAATTTTTCTATCTCTAAATCTGGTATAGATTCTAATGTTCGTAAATTACTTTTTTCATTTTCAGTTAATAAATTAGTATCTTCAGGAACTGATGAATTTCCTGGTCGATTATTTGAACCGGAAGGTCCAGATTCATCAACTTCTGCTGCTGCTGTTAGATCGGCTGCTGCTGCTCCTGAATCTAAATCATTTGAATCTAAATCATTTGAATCTGTCGTGGAAATATAAAATGCTTTTTTAAAAACGGAATCAATAATGGAATTTTTTTCATCCGAGCATGTTGCTTCATCTATTTTAAATTCACTAAAATCTTGAAATTTAGAATTTGTTATTAGTTTTGAATTATCAAAAATAAGATTATATTTATCTTTATATTCTTGAAGAAAACTTAATTTTTCTTCATTACTAGAATCACTAGCTTCGGCAGCACTTTTTGTTTTATCAAAAATTAACGAGTTCTTAGCTATACAAAAAAGACCACGAAATTTATTACAAGCATCTTCAAATTGTAATTTATATTCCGAATATTTATTTCTTCCTCTAGAGCCTTTAATAACTATTTCAAATATTTCATTTACAACAGTGAATTGTTCATATAATAAATTTTTTTGCTGTAATACTAATTGTCTTTCATTATTCTTTTCTTTTTGTTCAGGAGTTATAAATTCATCTGTTATACTCTGCCCACTTGCTAAAGCTGCTAAAAATTGCGAATCTGATAACGCAGATAATAATTTGAACTTTTGGTACAAAGTATAAAGATCAGGGTTTTCACATTTAGTTAAATGATAGTTTAGTTGAGTAGTTAAAGGATATAAATGATCGTCAATTACACGATCAATTTGAAATTTAGTTTTATTATTTACTTTGTTACGATCAAATGGTAGAGGAAATTCTTCTTTAAAGCATCCAGGTTCTTTAAATCTTTTTCTAGTACAATTGTTTTCTTTTTTAGATTCTATCTCTAAACGTTCTATGTCTTTTTCTAATGTTGGTTCTCCTGCTAATGAATCTTTACTTTGTTTCAGTGCTTCAACGCAATCATATTTCTGTCTTGATGTATCTGTTTCAGTTTTGGCTTCATATATATATTGTAAAAGTTTAGTTACATTTCTTCTTTTGGCACTAAACTTTCCACCTCGTAATTGAATTAAATCTACACTACTTTTGATTTGATTACAACATCTGTGTGACCATGCATACTCTAATTGTAATAATTCTAATTCATCATCAGAAAAATTATTTCTTTTTTCAGGAATAGAAGATGAAGAAGGAGTATCAGCAGCAGCAGAAGCATCAGAAGCTGTAGGTTTAGCAATCCACCAATTTGAAAGAGCGGTACTTATAGGTAGAATATGTTCGCATTCCATAGCATCATCAGTATTTACAATTTTACAACCACAAATGTAACAAAAACATGAATCAGTGTTTTGAATTGTTGGTCTAGTGCTATCTTGGTTAAGAGCTACTCGGCATTGTGTAGGAGGATTCCAAGATTCAATAATTTTTCTCCAACTTATCGATTCTTCACCTCCATCCTCATCTTTCGCATCCTTTTCATCATCTGTAAGAACTTTATTAGTAGTCATCAAAAATATTGTATTAAAAAAATTTGTATAACTAGCTAATGGGTCATTTGAACTAATATGAAAATCCCCTCTTTCTGGAATTTGTGTTTCAACAAAATTTTCTACCCATGTTCGATCTATAAATTCCCTTTTTCGAGATTCTAAAAAATTTTTATAGTTTGAAATTAAAGTTTCATCAACGTCTAAATATTCATCAGAATCTAAAGATTCTAATAAATATTCAAATTTATCAATACACATACTTTGTAAAACAGCGGCAGCGAAAAACTGACCAGGTGGAGAGTCTCCATCGTGAGTTTCCCTATGAAACCTTTGTCCTTTATCGATTAAATTATCTACTAATTCTTTAAATTCATTAAAAGTTTGAGGATTTGAAACTCCAGCTTGATTACTTAATTCTAAAAAAAATGAAGATGATTTATTAGTTATAGAAAAAAGAGCTTGTTCTAAACTATCAGACATATAAAAATATTATATAATAATTTTATATTAAATCTATTTTACTTTATCTTTTGAATTAAATAGTATCTAATATATTTTTTTTTACCATCTTTAGTATAACCATTACTTTTTCGAATAGGTTTCATTTCATAATTATGAACCTTTAAAATTTGTCTTATTAAATTAATAAGTGGCCATTTTTGTTTTTTTTCAGCATCAATTTGTAGACTTGTTAAAAAAGAAGAACTAAAATATTTTTTTAAATCTGGAATTTTTTCTTGAATCATTTTATATTTTTCTTCTGATAATAAAAAATCTCGTGATACAATTAAAGATTCTTGTTTATCCTTATCAATAAGTTTTTCAAAATCTATTCCTGTTGTTAAAAAAATTTCATTTATTACATTAATAGACATTATATAAAGTATTATTTTTTATCTTTAAATGTTAAATTCAGGAATTTGATAATTAACATTGCCTTGACTATCTAAACTTTTTTCATATTTAGCAATCACTTTAGGATTATTTATACCCTTAATAATTGAAGAAGTTTCATAAACATTACTTTTATCATCTATATAATAAATAATACCTTTAATATCTTGAGCCCATACTGAAATTTTTTTGGATTGAATTGGTAATTCTTGATTTTCACAAGTTTGACAAGTAATTCCATGTGGAGTACCTTTACTATGAGTCCCGCAAAAATGAAGACTATCTTTTTTTCTCCTAGTACATTGTTCACCGTTTGCTCTCAAAGCGGTACATCTATCATGTAATGGGACCACATTTTTTACGCGTTTTCTTTTTTGAAAATCTGTTTTAGTAAGTTGAAGTAAAGGATAATCATATAATTCCTGAAGCAAAGACATCATTTCTTTATTGATTTCTTCTTTTAAAGCATCGATACTAGATTGTGATAAATTAAATTGAAAAGTATTAACTTGTGTATTTATAGTTGCTATTGTTTCTACAATTCCTTTTTTAATAGTTTGTTTATAATTACTAAATTCTTCTTCAATCTTTCGATTTATCTTTCTTTCCATCTTGTTTATTTAAGTTATAAATTATTATATTTAGTTCAATTTTATAAATATAATAAAAATTTACTTAAAGAATTCTCCCCCAACATCTTTTGGTAAAAACACCCAAAATAAAAGTAAAGCTACAAACCATAATAGATAATTAATATATTCATTAAAAGAAATACCTAAAAATCCAGCTATTGAAATAAAAGCTTGTATAAATATGTAAACACCTAAAATAGTTAAAATAACTTGAATAGCTTTATTCATTATATAAAATAGTATATTATTTAATTCTAAAA
>MDSY01142676.1_pt1 | contig 10636 bp, 17 predicted proteins | sample 811131 | NCBI WGS metagenome assembly MDSY01 (sample SAMN05326643, study PRJNA326480) | marine metagenome | isolation source: seawater | place: Atlantic Ocean: South West | collected 2010
ATCAATATTATTAAAGTTATATTCTTGACCATTGTATTTCAAAATTAAATTTTTAAAATCTTCAATTCTATCACTTCCTGCTACGTAAGTTACACTAGTATATCCCATTGATTCAAGTTTTTGTAATGCTTTAATTATAGTGTTTACTTCACTGTCACCAACTGTGACATTCGGAAAAAATCTTTTTGCAAATTTAAGTTTGGTTTGAAAATCTAGAGGATCTGTTTTTGGTTTTTGTGTATGGGTAATAAAAAGGAAAGGATCACCAGATTGTTTAGCTACAACATCAACTAGTTTTTTGTGTCCAATAGTAGGAGGATTCATTCTTCCGAATGCTAGCGTAGCAGATTTTTCAGCTTCATATAGTTCCCTAAGTAGCATTTAATATGCTCCAGCCTCAATCATCTTCATTTCTTCACCGAAAACTTTGTTAATACATTCATCTCGGTCTTCTAATTTAAAAATTTTATCTCGCTTACCTAGTTTAAACTTTTGGCAGTAACTATCCATAGCAGAATCTACAATCGGACCTAATAATTTTTGTGGTGCTATCTTTTCTTGTCTGCCATATGCATCTTTCATTTGCATAATACACGGAAACATTTTCTTTCTGTAGAACATAGGATCATTTCTCATGAAGATGGTAAGATCATCAACAACATCAAATGGTAATTTAAATTCATCTGGTTTTGAAAATTCATCTATTCTCATTTTCTTCTCTCTTATATTCTAATACCTAGGTATACTTGCTTTAGCTTGTAAATCATTGCAACGATTTTCCATACCTTGTAGTTGCATTTTTAATTTGCTGATTTCTTCCTTGAGCTTAACAATTTCTATATCCTTTGCTCTTACTTCTTCTAATCCCCTATAACCGTATTCTGTATAACCACCGTCTACCATTTACGGCAACTCCAATATCTTGCTTTTGTTCTTGGACCTGGATTGTCACAGTTGTGTCTTGCTCTAAAACTTCTGCGTCTTGCAGGGTTTGATTTTTTGATTTTCATGTTAGGATCACCAAAGTTTACTTTTTTTACATTTTTTGTCTTTGGATCACGAACATAAACTTTAAACTTTTTTACATCACCTCTCATAGGCTTACCTAAAGGAACTTTTCTTCCTTGGTATTCCGCTTCGTCTACAAGGTCATCTTCGTTGAACCACATGACGCCGTATTCTTCAAAAAAATCATCACCGTCATAAGTTTCTTCATCTAAATCGTCTTGTAAATCTGTAGTAATTTCTATATCAAAATCCTCATAACCTTGTTCAAACATATAGTTTGCAAGTTTATTTGCATATTCAGTAGCTTCTTCTTCTGAAAGCTGGCGCTCGAGCGGTATTTCAATAATACTAGCTCCAAATTCTGATTCGTATACTTCATTATTTGGAAGAATAGATTCATCTAATTTTTTTAGCTTTTCATCTTTTTCCATTACTATTCTTACAAAGTGTTCCATTTTAATTTTCCTCAATGATTCATTACTATTGAATTAACTGTGCCATCTGTATATGTGACAGAAGCTTTTAACCAAATATAATTTCCTGTAAAATTTCTAATGCTACTACCTGTACCATTAGAAAGAGTTATGATGTCAACTTGAAACCAGTCTTCGTCAGTTGGCGTAGTCGCTAAACTTGCTTCTACCTTTAAAGAACCTGTTAAGCCTGTATAATTGTATTGTACTGTGTGTAAGCCATCACTACGGCCGTAATAGCCATCTCCTTTAAAATGACTACCAGTAACGGTGACAGAGGTACTATCACCAGGATGAGTATTTGCTGATAAGATGATTTCACTATTACTGCTCATATAACTATTTATCAATAGTCGGCGGCAGATATAATAAATTGTATACGTTTAGTATTGCGTGGCCAACAAGCATTTGAACTATTGATAAAACTTTTTCATCTCTTACATGAAAGTAAAAGTTAGCCATATTATGATGGTCGTCTATATTTTGTAATGCTTTGTCACCTATTCTTGCTTTATCTCTATTAGCCCTTAACCAATTTGCAAAGTCAGGTGAAACTTTTCTATCTTTGAAATAAACTCGTATTGGAAATTCTGGCTTTTTATCTACTAATATATTATTTTCCCGTAAAAGATATGTAGTTCCTGGAGCAGGCTGATATATCAAAGAAATTGATGTCCTTAATCTGTGTTTCAACCATGCTACTATTCCTTTATCATTAGTATATAGGTTAATATTTTTACCATTTTCTACTCTAATTTTATAATTTTTTTGATTTTTTAGTACAGTATATAGATCCTTTGCATCTAGATAGTCATCTATAGGAATGTCTATAGTAGTCCTATAAACTTGTCTTTTTAAAGGAGATCCATTTCTATGATGTTGTGCTAATTCATCTATAGCATCTCTTGCATAATCTAAATTTTTACTTTTTTGATTTTCTGATCTAAATATTTGATTAAGAGAATTATTCATTTCTACTTTATATAGATATTTTTTATAAAATAGCTTTCTTGTAGTTGTGTGTTGATAATTAGGCATGTTCTTCTTCAGTTTCAACTACACAATCTAGTTTTATTTCTTCTTCTCGATAATCGATTGTTAATGAACCGCCATTTTTTAATTTTCCAAATAAAATTTCTCTAGCAAGTTTACGCTTGATATCTTTGTCAATTACACGTTGAAGAGGTCTTGCACCCATTTTCGGATCAAACCCTTTTTCTACTAGATAATCTAAAGTATCGTCAGTAATTGTAATTGCAATATCTTTATCCTTGACCATGTCTTTTAATTCTACTAAGAATTTGCCTACTATTTTCATCATTACTTCTTTGCTTAACTTAGCAAATGTAATTACTCCATCTAGTCTATTTCTAAATTCAGGAGCAAAAAATCTCTTGAGTTCTGTATCTTCATATTCTTTTTCAAGTTGTCTACTAAAGCCTATTGTATTTTTCTCAGCTTGATCTGAACCCAAGTTTGTTGTAAGAATTAATGTGCAGTTTCTTGCATCTGCAACTTTACCATTTGATCCTGTGACTTTACCATTATCCATTAATTGTAATAAAATAGTGGATACATCAGGATGAGCTTTTTCTATCTCATCTAAAAGTAAAACACAATTTGGTGCTTCTTGTATTTGTGTTATTAGTATACCTTGATTTTCTTCGTATCCTACATAGCCTGGAGGAGAACCAATTAGTTTTGCTACACTATGTCTCTCTTGGTATTCACTCATATCAAATCTAACAAGCTTCACACCAAGATTCTTAGCAAGTTGTTTTGCAGTTTCAGTCTTACCTGTGCCAGTCGGTCCCATAAAAACAAATGAACCAATAGGCTTATCGTCTGCTTTTAATCCTGCCTGGCTTACAAGAACCTTGTCCACTATAGTTTCTATTGCATCATCTTGACCATACACACTTCCTTTAAGATTTTTTTCTAAATTAGCAAGTGTTTCGGTTTCTTTCTCAGCAATTCTTTCTGCTGGCATTTCAACAATTTTTGCAAGCTCATATTCGATGTTATCTGATCCTATAACTTTCTCTCCTGATGAAATATTATTTACTTTGAATCGCGAACATGCAATATCTATTAAATCAATTGCTTTGTCTGGTAATTTTTTATCACTTTGATATTTTACACTTAATTTAATTGCTGAATCAATTGCTTCGTCTGTAATTACTGTGTCATGAAACTTTTCATAATATTTTTTAATGCCTAAAAGTATATCTTTTGTTACAGTGGTACTTGGTTCTCCTATAGTTACTCTTTGGAATCTACGCATCAATGCACGGTCTGATTCAAAGTATTTTCTATATTCTTCCCAAGTAGTGCTTGCTACAACTTTTAAATCACCTTTTGTCAGTGCAGGTTTCAACATGTTAACTAAGTCATTAGAATTATTGCCGCCGCCCGCTCCAGCACCATTCATCATATGAGCCTCATCAACAAACATGATTGTCTTGCCTTGTTTTGTAAGTGCAGTTAACACAAGTTTAAATCGTTCTTCAAAGTCTCCTCTATACTTACTTCCAGCAAGCATAGCACCAATATCTAAATTATAAACTTTGTATTCTTTTAAAAATTCTGGCACATTGTCATTTTCAATGTTGTATGCAAGACCTTCGGCAATAGCTGTTTTTCCAACACCAGGGTCTCCTACCATAAGTACATTATTTTTTTGACGCCTACCTAATGCAAGTGCTAAACTCTCAAGTTCAGTTTCTCTACCAATAATAGGGTCTATCTTTTGTTTTTTTACTTCTTCATTTAGATTTGTTGTAAATGCACGTAAAGCACGTTTTGCTTCGCTACTTACTTCATCATTCTCAAGCAATCCTTCTTCAATTTCATTGTGCAAAAATTCTCCGAACTTAGATTTTTCAACTCCACCTTTTTCTAAATAGTACACAGAGATTGATTTTTTTTCGTTAAGCATACTTAAGACTACATCAGTAAGTTCAATTGTATTTCTGCCTGCAAACAAAACTTGCGTGAATGCACGATTGAGAACTCTTTCAACTGTATGAGTCTTTTTTGGTTTATGTTTAGGATCTTCAGTTACAATATTATCTAAATTCTTTTTCAAATAATGTTCAAGATTAGATTTAATGTAATCAATGTCTGCACCAAACATTCCAATAATATTGCAAAATTTTTCCTCACAAAATATTGCATACAAAAGATGTTCTAGTGTCACATATTCATGTTGAAGCTTTTTTGCATCATTTATAGCTTTATCAAAAACTAACTGTAATTCTTTACTTGGTTCTACCATTATTCAATCTCTTTTTTCACTTGTTTGATCTTATTTAACACATTTTCATCAGTAATTGTTGGTGTCTCAACTTCTACTATTACGTATATACTGCCTCTATGTCCTGTATTGATATCTGGAATTCCGTATCCTGGAATACTAAAACGTTGACCTGGATTTGTGCCTTTAGGTATGTTAACTTTTATATTTCTTCCATCTAATGTATTAACTATTATAACACATCCTAGCAATAAGTCAAATAGATTTATGACTTTTTTTGTAATTAAATCATTATTTGAACGTTGCCATCCGAGAGTTTGTTTTGATTGTGTTACTTGGATAACAACTTGCAGATTCCCTCTTTGCAATCTAGCATTTGTATCATCTCCTAGCCCTTGATATTGGATAGTATCACCGTCTTTAGCACCAGGTGGTACATCAATGTTTAATGTTTCAACCCTACCTGAACCCAGTTTTACTTGAACTACTAAATTTTTCCCAACTAGTACGTCCTTAAGATCTATTTGTACTGCAATACGCATATCTTGATTACGTGGTTGTTTTCTTTGGAAAGGACTTGCACCACCAAAGATATCAGAAAATGGTGTACCAGCAAAGGGATTCCCTCCAGCAAAATTACTTGAATTAAAGTGGAAATCAAAACCTTGTGGACCAGTTTGTTGAGGATCAGATGTACCATACTGATCGTACATCTGTCTCTTTGTAGGATCTTTTAGGGTTGCATATGCTTCGTTGACTCTTTTGAATTGTTCTTCATCACCACCTCTATCGGGGTGATGTTGCATACTTGCCTTTTTGTATGCTTTTTTTAATTCTGCATCAGATGCTTTTGCATTTACACCTAAGATATCGTAGTAGTTGTCCATACTACTACTTATTTTACATAGTATCTGGACTAATTAGTCACGATTCTTTATTATGATTAGTAGAAGTTGAATTTACGTACAATCCAAACCATGCCGCTCCTGCGCCTACAACAACACTTACAAGTCCTGCTTGTTGTGTGTTAGGATCAGGAAGTGCCATGAACCACATAGTAACTGCATAAAGCAAATAAATGTACATACTTATGAATACCCTAGGGAATATTCTCCAACGACTAAAATATTCTGGTGCAATCCAAAGCCAGCCATCTTTAGATACTGGTTTTGTTTTCCACCATCCGTCTGAATCAGCAGGTGCTGGCGCATCTGCTTCTAGTTCTGCAATTCTATCACGCATTGCATCATAATCAGATCTACTTACATTTACTGTATCTTTACTAGTTCCTGTTGCCATTACTTATTTCCTCCCGTTTTTTATTTTGCTTATTTCTTCGGCATTTTCGTGTATTTTATTTTCGTTATGTTCTGGTTTTGTATCAAAAATTACTTTTTCTAATTTTAAGAATGGAATTCTCTCATTAGGTACATAACGCCATACATAGTCTCCATCAAACTCTCCTGAAGTTTTAGTTACACCAAACACCGTTTGAGTTATACCAATTTTTACAATTAATGCACGTTCTCCATCTAGTATTACTTTATCACCTTCTTGGAATTGTTTATTCATACTGAACGCTAAACCCTTAGCGATTTTGCCTGCAAAATCTTTAAACCACAAAGTAATTACTACCATTACAAGTACACTTATAAAAGGCATTATCAATAAAGTTATATCATTTGCTAAGGTTGCTACGTCCATTATTTCATTTTCCATTACCCTTACCTTTCTGTAACCTTCTGATCTCTAGCTCAAGATAATTAATTCTTTCCTCGAGCTCATCAGTACGCTTCGCTACATTGGGATATTTTGTCCTCCATGCAATATCCTCCTTATTGAGAATATCTATGCCATAGCGATCGGTAGCCCAATTTGCTATAGCTTCGTATTTTTTGTAGCACCAAACACCTGCTTTTGTATCTTTAAACCACCTGGTAGTAGCTGCTCCAAGCAGACTCCCTGCGATACTTGATACCAGCCAAAGCCACATTTAGTACTCCTGTTAGTTATATGTATTTATAACTATTTCGACCTAATTTTTGAAGGGATTTAGTCTTTCTAACAAAGGCTCTTTTGCTTCTTTGTTAATTTTTTGTTGCCTGTCAATATCATCTTGCGTAGATTCTATTTGTGCGTTTGCTTCATCTAGTGCTTGACTTGAAGATTCGTAATATTGTTTATAGGCTGCAATAATTGTTTGTTGTTGCTGTACTAGTGCCCTTATAGCACTAAAATTCGTACTTAAATTTTCATAACCTTGTCCAGATAACCCAAATATTGCTAAAGGTTGTCCTGATTTTTTTAAGTCAGCTATTACTTCATCTAAATTTTCTTCAGTAACAACAATCCATTTGACTTCTTTCATAGTAAGTGTGTCAACTGGAGGCACAATTAGGGTAGGTTTTTCAATAGGTTTTGTACTTACTGTAATACTAGGCGGTACAGAAGCACAGCTAGTCAGTAGTAGTAGGGCCAGGCCACAGCCAAGGACATTCATTGTTGAACGATTTAGCACTTTTCGCCTCCTTCTCTTTATCGTTTAATGGTGCACCACTGAGTATTTCAAAACATCTTCCTGCGTTGACTGTACCTCTATTAATTAATCGTGTTATACTTTTAGGTCTTTCTGCGGCAAGTGCATTTAAATCGTGTTCAGCAAGTTTATTTGTTAAAACATTATTCTGAGCCCGTGCGGCTCTAAATTCTTCATTTACTTCTTCTAAATTTGCTTGTAGTGCTTCGTAATTTTCTTTCTGAACCCTTAGGGCTTCTTCATTTTGTGCAACAGCAACTTCTAATCTTTCGGCATTTAGCCTATGGATTTCTGCTGTTTTTTGCAAGTTAGTAACGTATGTGTAGAGCCCTCCTGCTCCTGCGAGCAAAGTCAGGATGAGCACTGCTTTTATTGTTCCGAACATAGTAATAATTATCCAAAGTTAAATCATTTTAGTAGCAGTTTCGGTTGTTTCGTCTACTCTCCTAGTCCAACCTCTACCAAAAGTTTCAAAAGTTCCTAAGCTTTCATAATATTCTTGACGTGCTTGTTGGAAATTTTTAATAGCACCATCAACTCCTACTTCATCTATATAATTATATGTGGCTCTAATAGTATTAGGTCCAATCCCACCGTCTACTGTAGTGCCTATCAGCTTTTGTAAAAATTTTGCACTACGACTCGTGCCAGCATTTACACCAAAGTCAAACAAACATAAGTCTAAGCCAGCAGGCAACTCGTCACATTTCATTCTATCCCAATAGTTTTTTCTATAGATAGGAGCAACATCGTCAACAGTTAAATCTTTCATGTCTTTTGTTCCGCCCCATTCTTCGTAAACTCTTTTAGTAACTCCAAGATTTGTTTCTCCTCCTGGATCTTTTGGGTGATTTACATACCCACCTTCATGATGTAAAATAATTTCTAAACATTTATCATAATTTTTTTTTGCCACTTTATATCCTTCCGTTAGTCACGGCAATCATTGTCATCACAAGTTGCTACCTCTCCGGTTGGTCTACCTTCAAGGTCTCTAACGACATACGTGATTTCGTAGCCTTCGTGACTAGGTTGCAAGCAATTTCTACAATACTTTATATTTTCTTGATCTTGATATTGTTGTACTGCCATAATATCTCCTTATACCACCACACGTTCTAGGACAAGTGTTTGTCCTCCATTATCGAATGTTAGTTTATTTCCGTACTTTGTAATGTTGTAATCACCTATGTATTTGCTTAGAAATATTATTTCAGCAAAATCATCAGCATTAAACGATTCTTTAATATTTTCGATTGTTTCTACTGTAGGACCAAAGTCAATAAAATTAAATTGTACAGGGTCTGCATAAAGTTTTTTAATTGTTATTTTATTTTCAAACATACAAACAGAATCAACATAACTTTTATTAAAAAAATTCTTATAATTCTCTAAATTGCTTTCTGAAATATCATTATTAAAGCCGTAATCATCTGGTGAAAGTGGCATTACATCTTCTAAATTTTCTTCGCTTAAATCGTTACTTTTAAAATTTTTGTAGTATCTAAATCTAAATTTTTCTAATCCTGTTAAGTTTTGTACACCGTTTGCTAATTCCATTATATTTTTTGCAGAATTTCTATCTCTTTCAAGTTCTACAAAAACTTTATATGTTCCGTCTGCTTGCTCACTACTAGTAACATCAGCATCAAGTACAAATTCATAACCTCTCTCAATGAATCCTGATAAATCATTAGCTGCTTCTTGTGTAATAGTGCTAAATGTTACAGTCACAATATCTGCATCGTCACCCATTTTAGATTTATCAGAGTCGATTTCAATTACTTCACTTAGTAAGTCTTCTAAATCTTTATGTTGTAATGTCATGTTTCTGCCTCTAGTTCATTTGTTGTTTCGTCAGCTAATTGATCTGCAGGTTGCATCGGAGCAGGTTCACTTTTCGGCAAGTTTAAAGGATCCATTACTTCTCTATCTCTATAGCCAGTGTAAATATCACCTATAAGTGACTTAGGCATTGTAATTGAAACACACCATATAGGTTTTCTATCTAGTTTGCCTTTTTTCGTACCTGGTCTAATATCATCTGGTTCTTGTATTTTTCTTGGTACTATTAAATGGGATTTTGCATATGTCAATTTACAATCATAATCTGTAAGACGTTTACCTCCCATAGGATCTGGCATTTCATTTCTTGGCCACATAAATGTACAAGTTACTTTGTGTCTATCAATCTGTGGACCTTGACATAGTTCACCATTTTTCCAGTTTTTGTATACATAGATATCTAATTCATCTAATACTCTTTCAAAATCTTTCAGAACAGAAAAAGCAGTTTGACTGTCGTAGATAGATTCTATATTTTTGATTACATCTAATACGTCTTGCATATGAACTTTCCAATATTTGCTATAGTTATTTATCGACTTTTTGAAGTTAAGTTATCTTTTTTTGAAGGTCATAAGGTAGCTAAATATTTGTGTAGGGACGTTTAGCCTCTACGGTTAAATAGCCTTACTTCTTGAATATCCCAAAGGAGGACATTATATGGGTGCTAAAAGAGCTTCTCGAAAGAGGCAAAATAATAACTATACGAATGTTGTACAGTTAAACACTTTTCACAAACCAAAACAAAAACAGGTAACAATACTTCCCCGAAATAAAAACCAAGAAACATATATGCTAAAACTGTTAGATGACACCAAGGACATTGTCTTTGGAATCGGTCCTGCTGGTACAGGCAAAACACTACTGGCGGTTCAGGTCGCAGTTAAATTGTTTTTAGAGGGTGATGTTGATAAAATAATCGTAACTCGTCCTGCAGTTTCTGTTGATGAGGATTTAGGATTTTTACCAGGTACATTAGAACAAAAAATGGCACCTTGGACTAGGCCTATATTCGATGTGTTACGAGAATATTTTCATTCTAGGGAAATAGAAGGTATGATTGAGGAAGGTGTTATAGAAATTGCGCCATTAGCTTATATGCGTGGCCGCACATTTAAGAATAGCTTTATTTTAGCAGATGAAATGCAAAATGCAACACCAAACCAAATGAAAATGCTACTTACAAGGTTAGGAGAAGGAAGTAAAATGGCAGTGACGGGCGATCTTGCCCAAGCAGATCGACTTAAAGACAACGGTTTGATAAACTTTACTAAGCTATTGAAAACAAGTAATGTAACTCATTTGGACATAGTCCACTTCGCTACACATGATATAGAACGTCATGAAGCAGTCAAGGAGGTTTTAGAAGTATACGGAGATGAATAGATAATGGGGGAGAAATCCCCCATTATTTTCAATCCGGAAATAGGTGTATCACTATCACAGCAAATGCGATATATGCTATACCTATAATTATAGGACTTAATTCACCCATCACTTATTTGCTCTTAGCATACA
>MDSY01112872.1_pt1 | contig 10634 bp, 10 predicted proteins | sample 811131 | NCBI WGS metagenome assembly MDSY01 (sample SAMN05326643, study PRJNA326480) | marine metagenome | isolation source: seawater | place: Atlantic Ocean: South West | collected 2010
CAAGGGCATTTTCAGACCGGCATTACAGAGGTAAATATTATGACCTTAAAACCTATTTTAATAGCAATCAGTTTGGCTCTGACCACCATGGCACCCGCAGCAGTTTGGGGCGATAGCGACGTGTCTCATAATTGGACAACCGAGGCCGCTGCCGAAGCCATGAGCATTTTCCGTGATAAATATGTCGAACTGGGCGGGGTTTGGAAAGAAACCGCCTTCCCGGATACAGAACAGAGCATCTCGTCAGTAAAAACCCGGTTTATCGGCGGGCAGCCACCCATGGCGCTTCAAAGCGCGTTGGCTGGCAAAATGGAACCCTTTGCCAAGGCAGGGTTACTGCAGAATATGGATGAATTGGCCAAGGCAGAGAATTGGGCAGGCCGCTTGTCTGCAGGCACAGAACGCATGGCCCAGTATGAAGGTCACTGGGTTGCAGCGCCGGTGTCCATTGATGTGATCAACTGGCTCTATACCAACAATGAGGTTCTGGCCGACAATGAAATTCAGACCCCCAACACCTGGGAGGAATTCAAAGCCACCCTGCCACTGCTGAAAGACGCAGGCGTGATCCCTATCGCCGTTGGTGGCAGTTCTTGGCAGGAAGCAATCTTGTTTGACCACGTGCTATTGGCTATTGGCGGCGCAGAGATGTACGAGGGTGTCATGACGCATGACGCTGCGGTGATCGAAAGTGCCGTTATGGCCAAGGTGCTTCGCGAATTTGTTGCCTTGCGCGACTTCACCGATGAGGGGCGATCAGGCCGCAGTTGGAACGACAGTAATACGCTTTTGTTATCGGGTAAGGCGGCGTATTTTTTCATGGGGCCTTGGGCAGCCGGCGGATACGACGATCTTGGAGACGAGGGCACGCGCTGGTCATGCCGGCTCACACCTTGGAGCGATACTTTAACAGTTGTGGCAGACGGGTTTCAATTCATCAAGGTTACCGATGAAGCCGATCTGGCAGCACAAAAACTATTTGCAAGCGCGGTTATGGACCCTGCCACTCAGATTGCCGCTGCCAAAGCAAAATCATCTATTCCAGCCGTGGTTGGTGCGGACCCAAGTTCTTTTGTAGGCTGCCCGGCAAAAGCCATCGCCGCCATGCAAACCGATACCGTTCTGATGCATTGGAATGGGCAGTCTGTTCAGACCAGTGATGCCATCAAGGATGCCGTATCGGCCCTTTGGAACGAGTCTATTGATGTGCAGGCCGCGCAGCAGCAATTGATCAAAAAGCTAAAATAAACTCAATTTGGGGGCCCAGCGCCAAATAGGCGCGAGGCAACCGAATTGTCGACCTTTTGCCTAAGGGGCCATTAATGCGTCTCACAACCGTTCAGATAAAATCAGCCCTTGTGTTGCTGCCCACCGTCGTGATCGCTGTATATTTTATTTGGGGCTTCGCCCTTTACACCGTATTCCTGTCGACCACAGACTCCACATTTCTGCCCAGCCATATATTTATTGGCGCCGACAATTTCCGAACACTTTTTGAAGAAAGCAGATGGTGGGTAGCTTATCAAAACATGTTTATTTTCGGGGGTCTATATCTTGTAGGCTGCATCACTTTGGGGGCTTTTCTAGCCATACTTCTGGATCAATTAACCAAAGGCGAGGCCTTCTTCCGGACGATTTATCTCTATCCGATGTCTTTGTCACTGGTTGTCACAGGCTTGGCTTGGCAATGGCTTTTAAACCCAACCAGCGGCATTCAGCATCTGGTCCGCACCGCTGGCTTTACCGATTTTTCATTCAATTGGTTGGTCGATGCCAAATATGCAATCTACACCGTTGTATTCGCGGCAGTTTGGAATGGAACCGGATTGATCACGGTATTGTTTCTGGCAGGTATTAAAGCCACGGATGCCGAAATATGGAAGGCCGCACGCTTAGATAATATCCCGGTTTGGCGGGTCTATGTCAGTATCGTTCTGCCACAATTGCGCACGACCCTTTTGACTGCGGTAATGCTGTTGGGGTTTCAGGTTGTGCGCAGCTTTGACGTTGTCATTGCCCTGACAAATGGGGGGCCTGGGTATGCATCAGATGTCCCGGCGCGTTATGTTTTTGAGTATTTCTTTGAGCGTGGTCAAATCGGTCAGGGCGCAGCCGCAGCAGTCGTGATGGTTCTGACAATGATCTTAATCATCCTGCCCTATTTGATTTTAGAAACAAGGCGGAAACAGCTATGACTTGGAAATTCAATACCAAGACTGCGTTCTTATACGCCAGCCTGGTTTTCTTTTCCCTTTATTTTCTTGCGCCTCTCTATGTGATGTTGGTCGCCTCGTTTAAACCTCTGACTGAAATTCGCAACAGCTCTATCCTAGCGCTGCCAACGGTCTGGACAATCGAGCCTTGGATCAAGGCCTGGTCTCAAGCTTGTTCGGGGTTGGTTTGCGTTGGGGTCAAACCTTATTTTATCGCAACCTTTAAGATTGCGATACCTGCCGTCATTCTGGCCGTCTTACTGGGATCGCTCAATGGATATGTGATGGCGAAATGGCGCAGCAGATCCGCCGATATATTATTTGGCCTGTTGCTAATTGGCAGCTTTGTGCCTTTGCAACTTTACCTCATTCCGCTGGCAATCACCTTGAGAGAATTAAACATCTTTGGAACGACCGCCGGGCTGGTTTTAATACATACCGTTTATGGCATTCCCCTCACCACCATGTTGTTTCGGAACTACTATGTGACGCTTCCACCAGAGTTGATCAACGCCGCAATCATGGATGGAGCGGGTTTTTTCAAAATCTTCTACAGTATATTTCTTCCGTTATCACCCGCAATTATGGTCGTTTCGGTTATTCTCGTCTTTGCAGGATCATACAATGATTTCTTATTTGCACTGACATTTGGCGGCTCTGAAAACCGCCCAATTATGGCGGCCGTGCAAAACATCGTCTCCGCCTCTTACGGGATCAAAGAATATAATATGAATATTGCTGCCGTTCTGATTTCAGCACTCCCCACCCTGATTATATTTCTAATCGCTGGAAAGTTCTTCGTCAGAGGCCTGACAGCCGGTGCCGTAAAAGGATAAAATTATGTCATTACAACTTGCAAATATTGGGAAGAGTTTTGGGTCTATCGAGGTCTTGAAAGATATTAACATTGAAATTGATAAAGGCGATTTTTTGGTGCTTTTGGGGGGCAGCGGCTGCGGAAAGTCTACACTATTAAATTGCATTGCAGGTCTCGTAGACGTGACCACTGGGACGATTTGCATTCACGACAGGGATGTAACCGCAATCGACCCCAGCAAACGAAATGTTGCAATGGTGTTTCAATCCTACGCCCTGTATCCGACAATGACTGTAGCCCGCAACATTGGGTTTGCGCTTGAATGTGCCGGGATCTCTAAGACAGATATTGCCGACTCGGTGATCCGGGTGGCCACACTTTTACAAATTAAACCACTGCTAAAGCGCAAACCATCACAACTTTCGGGGGGGCAGCGCCAGCGCGTCGCAATCGGTCGTGCCTTGGTGCGCGACCCCGACTTGTTCTTGCTTGATGAGCCGATGTCAAATTTAGATGCCAACCTGCGGAATGAAATGCGGTTTGAATTGCGGGAATTGCACCGCCGGTTGGGGTCAACCTTTGTTCTGGTGACCCATGATCAGGTCGAGGCTATGTCAATGGCAACAAAAGTCGTCGTGCTAGACAAAGGCGTAGTGCAACAGCTTGGCACCCCCTATGACATCTATTATTTTCCCCAGAACATGTTTGTTGCCACGTTTATCGGCACCGTCAGAATGAACCTCATTCGGTCAAACATAGAAACCATCGACAACACACCTCACGTGCGGATTGGTGACCGGCTTGCCTGTTTGAAAAACTATGTCTTTGCCGATGCAGTTCCAACAGACGGAACACCAATCATTTTCGGGATAAGACCCGAGAACATTTACCGATCCTACCAAAGACTGGAAGGACCCGATTTTCTTGAAGGCGATTACGAGGTTACCAGAAGTGAATTAACCGGTGGCGACGTTCAGGTTTGGTTCGATCTCGGTCAGGGTGAGACCCTGCGCACCCGGTTCAGGTCCACACGGACACCTGACATTGGCACGTCAACAAAACTCTACCTCGACCTTAAAAACATTTCGCTCTTTGACGCGAAAACTGAATTAAGACTGTGATATTATATGGCTGAAAATGCATTTCGAAAAAGATCTAGAATTTTCAAACTGGCGGGAGTAGCGACCGGTGATCAAGCCAGAGCTGCGGTGTCAAATCGCGCCACAAAATGGACGGCTGTGAAAATATCAACGAGATCCTTTTACAGTCAAACCGTTTTCAAAGTCCGGCTACTGGTACGTGCCTCCTCGGATAAACTGGGATTTGACGCATGGAACCGCAACCCGCCTGCCTCTGTCGGCCCTCGGATAACCCCGCAAGTTTTTGAGGCAGCGTTGAGCTTTCTAACAAGTATTTTCAGTTTCTTAAAGCATATCTGCGCAGTTCACTGCGGATTTTACGCACTCAAAAAAGTAACGCGGAAAGCCCGTCATACGGCAGGCACCATCCTTACCAGCCTTTGCACGGGGTTGGCTCGGGGGGGTGTTAAGGTGCCGCGGAAAGGCAAAGGGGCCTTAGATGCAACATGAACTGACTGTTACTAAAATTTTTCCTGTTTCATATCGGGTCCGCCTATTTTGCCTTGAGGATCCGAATGGCAAGGCCCTTCCTGATTATGATCCTGGTGCTCATCTGGATATTGAAGTACCAGAGTACGGAAAACGCGCGTATTCGCTGATTGATTTTGCGCCACCGAGCCCCCGACCCACCGCGTATCACCTGGCCGTGCAGCGCGAAGATACCGGTGCCGGCGGATCATTGGCAATGCACCAGATGACCCCCGGCCAGTCACTGTCCGTGTCTCAACCTAGGAATGAATTCCAATTACATCGGGGTTTGTCGCCGACGCTTTTGCTGGCAGGCGGCATTGGACTAACGCCTCTGATCTCATTTGCATCAGAACTCAGCCGTCGTGGGCACCCGTTTGCCTTTCACTATGCCACCCGCAGTATCGAACATTGCGTCTTTCGGGATCGATTGGAGTCAGCCTTCGGCGACAAAATACACTTTTGGCACGATGATCTAAAACAAATTGATTTGCATGGGGTGATCCGCGACTGCGCTGCTGGCACGCAAATATATTGTTGTGGTCCAACAAGCATGATGAATGCGGTCCGCCAGATCAGCCAAATCGAGGGTCATAATGAGAGTAACGTACATTTTGAACAGTTTAACGCCCCCGAGCAACAAGCCGGTGACAGGGACTTTGAAATAGAGATCGCCAGCACAGGTCAGGTCTTTACCGTGCCAAAAGGCAGAACGATCCTCGAAGTATTAACGGAAAACGCGGTTGATGTCGTGTCTGATTGCGCCCGTGGCGATTGTGGCATCTGCCAAACGGATGTGGTGAGCGGCATCCCCGACCACCGCGATGTGGTTCTGTCCAAAGCGGAACGGGCCTCTGGAAAAATCATGCAAATCTGTGTGAGCCGCGCAAAATCGCTGCGTTTGGTGCTTGATATTTAGGAGAGATATTATGGGACATTACCTTAATAATCCAGACGCGGTCGCAGCGCTTGTGCAACCAGATCAGGTGCATCGGGATGCGTATATAAGCCCCGAAATTTTTCAATTGGAGATGGCGCATTTATTCGCCAATACTTGGGTCTTTGTGGGCCACGACAGCCAGACGCCAGATAAAGGTGACTATATCACCACGCAAATAGGTACGCAGCCGTTAATCATGGTGCGCCACAGCGATAATTCAGTACGCGTTCTATACAACCGATGTCCGCATAAGGGCACCAAGATCATTATCGACCGCGCCGGGAATACTGGTAAATTTTTCCGCTGCCCCTATCACGCCTGGAGCTTTAAAACTGATGGCTGTCTTTTGGCTGTCCCACTCAAGAAGGGCTACTCTGGCACTGGCCTTGCCAATTCTGAGGCAGCAAAGGGCATCAAAGCGGTTGGCGCGGTCAAGAATTACCGCGGATTTGTATTTGCGCGACGCTCAGAAAGCGGTATCTCCTTTGAGGATTATTTCGGCCGCTCCCTGAGTTCTCTCGATAATATGATCGATCGCGCCCCCGAGGGACGCCTCGAAGCCGTCGGCCCGCCGTTGCGTTATCTGCATAAGTGCAACTGGAAAATGCTCGTAGATAATCAAACCGACACCTGCCACCCGATGGTGGCCCACGAAAGCAGTGCTGGCATCGCAAAACAACTTTTTGAAAATGAGACCTGGCCCTCCGACAAGCCAAAGCCCATGGCAATTGAGATCATTGCTCCGTTCATGTCACCCTATGAATTTTTTGAAGAAATGGGCATCAGAACATGGCCAAACGGGCATGGCCACACCGGGGTTCACCATTCAATCCACTCCAATTACGCCGCCGTTTCGGGATATTTGCCGGCAATGTTGGAAAGTTATGGTCAGACCCGCACCGATGAAATACTCGCAGAGAACCGTCATAATACCGTCTATTTCCCCAATATCATGATCAAAGGCCCCGTGCAGCAATTGCGGAACTTTATTCCCTTGGGAGCCGATAAAACCTTGGTGGAAAGCCATATCTACCGCCTCGTCGGGGCCCCTGATGTGCTGTTGGCGCGGACGGCTATGTATAATCGACTGATCAACGCCCCAACCTCGATTGTCGGCCATGACGACCTGGAAATGTATGAGCGCGCCCAAGAGGGGTTACACGCCGAGGGCCTTGACTGGATCAACATGCAACGTTTGAGGACCGAAGACGAAGATTTTGACGAGATAAAAGTTGAGAACGGCACCACCGAACGCCAGATGCGCAATCAGATGAACGCATGGTCAAAATTCATAACACAGTCCATGCGGCAGGATGCAAGGGCGGGCACGCAATGACGATCACCAGCGACGACCTAATCGATTTCATTTATGCCGAGGCGCGTATTCTTGACGAAGGGCAATTTTCAAAATGGCTCGATTTATGGCTGGAAGACGGACATTACTGGATGCCGCTGGACTATAAACAAACCGATCCCAATCTTGTCACCTCGCTGCTTTATGAAGATAATTTCATGCTCAGATTACGGGTTGAGCGGCTAAACGGAGAGCGGACCTTTAGTCAGAAGCCCAAAAGCCGCTGCCATCACGTAATCCAGCGGCCAGATGTTGATCTGTTTGATTTAGATACCGGGCATTTTGTGACAAACACCTCGATGCATTACGTTGAAACCCGTCTGGACGAGCAGTTCCTTCTAGCCTGTGTTGCCAGACATGAGCTGAAATTAATCGACGGCGCCCTGCGAATAGCAAACAAGCGGGTCGACCTGTTAAACAGTGATGCCGCCTTCGGCAATATTCAGTTGCTGCCATGATCCCTGCGACCCAGACATCGGTCTATGATGTATTGACTGCATCTGCCCAGACCTATGCTGGCCGACCCCTGCTGAACGTGCTGTCAGGTACAGCGCAGGTCTATGACATTCCCCAAGGGGAAATCACTTTTGCCAATGCGTTCAAACAGGTTGAAAACTGGGTCTTGCGCTTTCAGAAAGCGGAGTACAAAGCCGGCATTCGTGTGGCGCTACTGCTCGAAAACCGGCCAGATTTTTTTATCATCTGGATGGCGTTAAACCGTATTGGGGCGTCTGTTGTTCCGGTAAACCCAGATCTTCGGGCCTCCGAGTTGCAATATGTGATCGGCCACGCAGAACCGGCGCTGATTTTGACCACGGCGCCCCGACTTGCAGAAGTGCGCGCCGCCGCCCTGACAGCGGGTGTTTGCCTGCAGGTGATCACCGCCAAAACCCCAATTCCCGCCCCACGCCGCGAGGCTGTAACCGCCAAGCTATCTGACGATCCCTGCGTCCGCGAGGCTGCATTGCTCTATACATCGGGGACAACAGGTGCGCCCAAAGGCTGCATTCTTTCCAATAGATATTTTTTGGAAATTGGACGTTGGTACGCATCCTTGGGTGGTCTCATCTCGTTGTCCACCAAGAGCGAGCGGATGATAACACCACTGCCGATCTTTCACATGAATGCGATGGCTTATTCTTTTGTAACAATGCTTGCCATCGGCGGAAGTCTGACTGTGCTTGACCGGTTTCATCCCAAACGCTGGTGGCGCGATGTCGGTGAGAGCCGGGCAACATGTTTGCATTATTTGGGGCTTATGCCGTCTGTCTTAATGGGGTTGCCCGCCCGACCGGAAGACCGCAATCATACCGTCCGCTTTGGGTTTGGCGCCGGTGTAGATGCCAAAATACAGTCCGCCTTTGAGCACCGCTTTGGCTTTCCGCTGGTCGAGGCCTGGGCCATGACTGAGACAGGCGCCGGCGCGGTCCTTTCAAACCACCGCCACAACCGTTTAACCGGTTGTTCCGCTTTGGGCCAGATACCAGAATTTCTAAGCCTGCGTATCGCGGATGAGAAAGGCGCCCCAGTTGTTCAGGGACAATCGGGCGAACTGTTGGTCAAACGCAAAGGTGCCATGCCAAAACTTGGGTTTTTCAGTGCCTATTACAAGGATACAACAGCCACAGAGAACGCATGGAAAGACGGATGGTTCCACACCGGCGACATTGTGCGCATGGATCGCCAGGGCTTTGTTTTCTTTGTCGACCGGCAGAAAAACATCATCCGTCGTTCTGGTGAGAATATTGCCGCAGTCGAAGTTGAATCGATCCTGATGTTGCATCCCGACGTGACGGCAGCAGCGGTGGCTCCAGTTCCTGACCTTATGCGTGGAGACGAGGTGTTCGCCTGTCTGACTGTCGCAGAACCATCTATTGAAAAAGCAACCGAGATTGTCGTCTGGGCGCTTGATCAAATGGCCTATTATAAGGTGCCGGGGTTTGTGGCCTTTGTACGCGCATTGCCCCTGACCTCGACCCAGAAAATCCAACGGGCCAAGGTGCATAAATTGGCCTTAGAGCTGTTAAAAGATCCCGGCACTGTCAGCACGCGCCACCTTAAGAAAAGACGGGTGCTATGAGCCGGAAAAGACAATCATATGAGGGTATCGCACTGGTTGCTCCGGCTTCAATTCCTTATCAACGCTATTCGATTGAAAGCGCGCATTGGTGGATTGCTCGGGCTTTGCGACAATCGCTAGATACGGCCGGATTGAAACCGACGCAGCTTGACGGCTTTTGCCTGTCCAGTTTCACGCTGCATCCAGATACGGCCGTTGGCCTAACCCAGCACCTTGGCCTAAGTCCACGGTGGCTGGATCATATCCCCATGGGGGGGGCTTCTGGCGTCGTGGCGTTGCGCCGCGCCGCACGGGCGGTGCAATCAGGCGACGCCGACATAATCGCCTGTGTGTCTGGGGACACAAATCACATCGATAGTTTCCGCACATTGTTAAGCAGTTTTTCCCGTTTTTCCATGGATGCCGCCCATCCCTACGGATGCGGCGGCCCGAATATGAACTTTGCGCTGCTGACCGATCGCTATATGCGAGAGTACGGAGCCACGCGGGCAGATTTTGGCCGCATCTGTATCGCCCAGCGGGCCAATGCTCTGAAGAACCCCTTTGCGTTAATGAAAAAACCACTCAGTTTGGGAGACTACCTGTCGGCGCCCACGATTGCCGACCCTCTGGGTCTGTTTGATTGCGTTATGCCCTGTGCCGGATCCGAGGCGTTTCTCGTTATGACCATAAATGAGGCCGAAGCGCGCCGGCTACCCTATGCTAAAATCGGCGGCATGATTGAGCGTCATAACGCCCATAGTGACGACCCTATACAATTGCGTGGGGGCTGGACGGTGGATATTCACACACTCTACGAGCAAGCCAAATGCGCGCCCAGCGATATAGATCTGTTGCAAACCTACGATGATTACCCGGTCATCTCGGCGATTCAGATTGAAGATCTGGGGTTCTGTGAGAAAGGCGAAGCCGCCACGTTTCTACGCACCCATGATCTTACTATTGCGGGTGATTTCCCACATAATACCTCTGGTGGGCAACTTTCCGTTGGACAGGCGGGCGCCGCCGGCGGGTTCCTTGGTCTGGTGGAGGCGATCCGCCAAATGACGGGTCAGGCAGGTCCCACCCAAGTGATCGATGCAAAGCGTGCCATGGTCTCGGGTTTTGGAATGATCAACTATGACCGCGGCATCTGTTCCGGGGCGACCATTCTGACGGGACCGTCCGTATGACCCTGCCTCTGCCACCCCCCGCAAAGAAAGATCCACAAGAGCTTATGGTGTCACCAACACAAGCGCCGAATCGGCGCAGCCGGGCCGCCCTCGGCCTCAGTGCCGCGGCGGCTGAGGGACGGTTTATGCTGCAAATATGTGCAGAGTGTGGCACCGTGCAATATCCGCCCCGTGATGCCTGCAGGACGTGTTTAGCGATTGAATTGACTTGGACAGATGTCCCGCCCGACGGCATGCTTTTGGCCGAGACCACACTTGAAACCTCGACGAACCTTTATTTTCGCCAACGCGCCCCTTGGCGGGTCGGCTCAGTAAAGCTTGATGTTGGGCCAGTCATAATCTGTCACGTGCACGCAGATGTTACATCCCATGGCCCGGTGATTTAACGCAACCGCTTGGATCAATCTGGCCAAGGTGTCCTGATGGCGGTGCCCCCACAAAGGAGCCCAAA
>MDSY01024511.1_pt1 | contig 10633 bp, 10 predicted proteins | sample 811131 | NCBI WGS metagenome assembly MDSY01 (sample SAMN05326643, study PRJNA326480) | marine metagenome | isolation source: seawater | place: Atlantic Ocean: South West | collected 2010
GAGAGAAATTGGAAGGATTTTATTTTGGAAACTGAACATGTTCTTTTCCCTAGTAGCGGAGGAGGTTATTTCTATGCCCGCTATATTGTAAATGTAATGACAAAAGTTATTCAATATGACTTTAAAGGAAATAGTATGGGAGAGATAAAACTACCAGGAATAGGAACAGCTAGAGGTTGGAATGGAAAAATGGAAGATGAAACATTATATTACAGTTTTACTAACTACCATTCCCCAGGCGTAATTTACTCATATAACCCAAAGACAAAAAAATCAAATCAATTTTGGAAACCAGATATAAATTTTGATCCTGATAATTATATTTCTGAACAAATATTCTACACCTCCTTAGATGGAACACCAATACCAATGATAATCACTCGAAAAAAAGGAGTCGAATACAATGGAAAAAACCCAACGATTCTTTATGGATATGGAGGTTTCAATATTAGTTTATTCCCTTCGTTTAGTATAGCTAATGCTGTTTGGATGGAACATGGCGGAGTCTATGCAGTTCCAAATTTAAGAGGGGGTGGGGAATATGGAAAAGGATGGCATAAAGCAGGAACTCAACAAAAAAAGCAGAATGTTTTTGATGATTTTATTGCTGCTGCTGAATATTTGATCGAAAATAATATTACTGGTCCAGAATATTTAGCTATTCGTGGAGGGTCTAATGGAGGTCTACTTGTAGGAGCAACTATGACTCAACGCCCTGATTTAATGAAAGTGGCACTTCCAGCTGTAGGAGTTTTGGATATGTTACGATATCACAAGTTTACGTCAGGAGCAGGTTGGTCTTATGATTATGGTACATCAGAGGACTCCAAAGAAATGTTTGACTATTTAAAGGGATATTCACCGGTTCACAATGTGAAAGATGGAATTAATTATCCTGCTACATTAGTCACCACTGGAGACCATGATGATCGGGTAGTCCCCGCTCATTCTTTTAAGTTTGCGGCTGAATTACAGAACAAACATAACGGAGAAAACCCAGTATTAATTCGTATAGAAACTAAAGCTGGCCATGGTGCTGGCACCCCAGTTTCAAAGAGAATTGAACAATATGCGGACATTTTTGGATTTACGCTTTATAATATGGGGTTTAGAGTTTTACCAGAAAGGATTTCCAGTAAGCCCAAAGGTTAATATTTTTGTTAAATTAGAAGGTTAGGGAATTGAAATAATTTTTAATCTTCCATAGAGAAAGTTTCCATAAACTTAGTTGTATATGTTCCTTTTAAATAGGCTTTATCACTCATTAATTTTAGGTGAAAAGGAATAGTGGTTTTGACTCCCTCAACAATAAATTCTTCTAAAGCACGCTTCATCTTACCGACTGCTCCCTCTCTGGTTTGTGCTGTAGTAATTAATTTGGCAATCATTGAATCATAATGCGGAGGAATAATATAACCACTATATACATGGGTATCGATCCTTACCCCGTGTCCCCCAGGAAGGTGAAGATTTGAAATCAATCCAGGACTGGGGCGAAAATTATTTTCTGGATCTTCAGCATTAATTCGACATTCAATAGAATGTAACTTAGGTAAATAGTTTTTACCAGAAATTTTTTCTCCTGCAGCTACTTTAATTTGTTCACATATCAAGTCAAAATCAATTACCTGTTCTGTAATCGGATGTTCAACTTGAATACGGGTATTCATCTCCATAAAATAGAACTTACGATGCTTATCAACTAAAAATTCAATAGTTCCAGCCCCTTCATATTTTATATATTCTGCTGCTTTTACTGCAGCATCTCCCATTTTCTTTCTTAGAGAATCTGTCATAAAAGGTGAGGGTGTTTCCTCTGTAAGTTTTTGATGTCGCCTTTGAATGGAACAATCTCGTTCAGACAAATGACATGCTTTTCCAGTGGAATCTCCTATAATTTGAATTTCAATATGGCGAGGCTCTTCTATGAGTTTTTCCATGTACATACCGTCATTTCCAAAAGCTGCTTTTGCTTCTTGTCGAGCACTTCCCCATGCTTTTTCAAGTTCATCTTCTTTCCAAACAGCACGCATTCCTTTTCCACCACCACCAGCCGTTGCTTTTAACATAATAGGGTAAGCAAATTTCTTAGCGATTTCTCTGGCTTCAGCTAAAGACTCTAAAAGCCCCTCAGAACCTGGAATTGTCGGCACACCAGCTGCTTTCATAGTCATTTTAGCAGATGCTTTATCTCCCATTTGATCAATCATTGAAGCAGAGGCTCCAATAAATTTAATCTCGTGTTCGTCACATATTTTAGAAAACTTTGAATTTTCAGACAAAAAGCCATAACCAGGGTGAATAGCGTCTGCATTAGTAATTTCAGCTGCTGCAATTATATTAGACATCTTTAAATAAGACTCGTTACTTGGTGCTGGTCCAATACAGACAGCTTCATCAGCAAATCGAACATGTAAGCTGTCCGCATCGGCTTTTGAATATACAGCAACGGTTTTGATACCCATTTCTTTACAGGTTCGTATAATTCGCATCGCAATTTCACCGCGATTTGCAATTAATATTTTATTAAACATAGTAAAATGTTATGAAGGGTTAATCACAAATAGAGGTTGATCAAACTCTACTGGAGAGGCATCGTCAACTAAAATTTTGACTATTGTGCCACTAATCTCTGATTCAATTTCATTGAAGAGCTTCATGGCCTCAATAACACACAACACCCCCCCCTCTTTAATTACATCTCCAACTTCTACAAATGAAGGTTTATCAGGTGATGCTTTGCGATAAAAGGTTCCGATAATAGGTGATTTAATAGTAATTAATTTGTCTTCTTCTGCTTTTCCCTTATCATTCTTATGAGCCTCCTCTTGAGCTTCAGAAGTTATGGGATCTGGAATTGGATTTGCCATAGGAGCGGGCACTGCTTGAATTTGTTGAACTAATCCTCCCGATTCAATTTGAACAGGGGCTGAGCCTGTTTTGATTGTAATTTTGACATCTTCCATCTCAAGTTTGACTTCCTGAGCACCGGATTTAGCAACAAATTTAATTAGATTTTGAATTTCTTTAATATTCATAAACAGTTAATTTTTGATTCAGTACGCCCATGTTAGGTGCGCTGCACCCCAAGTAAATCCACCGCCAAAAGCAGTAAACACAAGCTTATCTCCTTTATTAAATCTAGTTTCGTTATCATTTAGTAACAATGGTATGGTGGCCGCTGTAGTATTTCCATAATGTTCTATATTCATCAACACTTTGTCTTTGCTAAGGGCTAAGCGTTTTGTTGTAGCATCAATAATTCTTTTATTAGCTTGGTGAGGAACGAAGTAATCCAAATGATTTTCATCTAACCCGTTTCGTTTCATTATCACTTCTGCTACGGTTGACATTTCAGAAACAGCATTTTTAAATACTGTTTTTCCGTTCTGATAAATGTAATGCCAGCCTTTATCCAAAGTTTCTTGAGTGGTTGGGAATAAGGAACCTCCGGCTTTTACCTTCAGAGACATTCGATCAGTTCCATTACTTCTAAAATATTCATCTTCCCAACCGTATCCACTTGAACTAGGCTCGAAAAGTACTGCACCTCCACCGTCACCGAAAATAATACAGGTAGTACGATCTGTATAATCTACGATTGAAGACATTTTATCAGCTCCAATCAATAATACTTTTTTGTATCGTCCCGAGCTTATGTATGCAGCTGCAGTGCTCATGCCATAGAGAAAACCAGAGCATGCTGCATTTAAATCATAAGCAAATGCATTCATAGCTCCAATAGAAGAAGATACATAAGCAGCTGTTGCAGCGACATGAATATCTGGAGTGATTGTTGCAACTATAACAAGGTCAATAGTTTTTGGATCAAGATTAGTTTTTTTAATAAGATCTTCTGCAGCTTTGATTGCTAAAAAAGAAGTAGCCTTATCATTATCTGCTAGTATCCTTCGCTCTTTGATTCCAGTTCGGTCCTGTATCCATTGATCACTAGTGTCCACCATTTGCTCTAATTTATGGTTAGATAAAATCGTTTCTGGCGTATATCCCCCCAAAGCTGTGATTGCCGCTTTGAGAACGTTTTTTTTCTCTAGGTCCATTTAAATCCCAGCTTTAAAAGCTTAATTATAAGTGAAGATAGTAGTTTTTTGATGCAAACAAAATTATTACAATAAAAAAGCCTTTGCTTTACAGTAGGGCCTAATTGCAGGTAAAATTTAATTAATTTTCTGAGGTTTTATCAGCATCTACAAGGACTTTACCTCTGTAGTAAAGTTTTCCTTCGTGCCAGTGAGCACGATGATATAAGTGAGATTCTCCTGTTTTGGAACAAGTGGAAATTTGTTGGTCAGATGCTTTATAGTGCGTTCGTCTTTTATCTCTTCTTGTTTTAGAAATTTTCCTTTTAGGATGTGCCATAATATTTTATTTATTGATCTATAAAAGATCTTTCAGTTTATTCCAACGGGGGTCTTTTCTCCCATTTAATTTTTCTTCTTTTGGTTCTAATGCTTTGAGCTTTGTAAGGATTTCATTTTTTAATGTCCCGTCTTTTATTCCTGGATGAACACGTTTTAAGGGGAGTGAAAGAACAACTATTTCGTAGAAATTTTGTGCTACATTAATTTGATAACTTCCTTCAGGAATTACTAGAATTTCATCTGAATTATTTTCAGATGAATTTCCAAATTTGATGATTAAGCTAAATTTAGCTTTAACGTTATGGTCAAACCATTCATTAGAAACATCGCAGCGAAGAACAACACTTCCAGTAGCGTTAAATTGGAGCTCTAAAAAGTTAGGTTTTTTATTTAAAACCATTTTTCCTTCGAGCAATGCCTTTTTAAAATCAGTAAACTCAAAATGATTAAAGAACTTGTTGTCAATTGTAAATAAAAATTCGTGTTCACCGTCTTTTAGTCCTACAAAGGGGATTGTAAATTCCTTCAACACTTCCATTGCTCGACAATTGAGCGGCAAATTTATAAAATTTTTTGATGTAACAAGTTAAAATTTAAGCTATAATGTATTTGTTATAAGTGATCTGTCTAAACCAACTTGTTCTTTATCAGGTATTCTGCAATTTGAATGGTGTTTGTAGCAGCTCCTTTTCTCAAGTTATCAGATACTATCCATAAATTTAAACCATTTTGGATAGAAGAATCCCGCCGAATACGACCGACAAAAACAGAATCTTTTCCTTCAGCATATATTGGCATTGGGTAAGAACCATTCTTCGGATCGTCTTGAACTATTATTCCCTCAGTTCGTTTTAAAATTGAACGTAATTCATCTACATCGTATGAATTTTCAAACTCTAAATTTACAGATTCGCTATGCCCGCCCAATACTGGAATTCGAATTGCAGTAGCAGTAATTCCAATAGAAGGATCATTGAAAATTTTATGGGTCTCGTGAACAAGTTTCATTTCTTCTTTTGTATAATCATTTTCCAAGAATACGTCACATTGAGGGAGTGCGTTTTTATCTATTGGGTGAGGGTAAATCATATCTCCTGACTTACCTTCCGCTTCATTATTTAATTGTTCAACAGCTTTTATTCCAGTTCCGGTGATGGATTGGTATGTTGAGATTACAATACGTTTGATATTATAAGTCTTGTGAAGTGGTGCTAATGCCATAACCATTTGAATCGTGGAGCAGTTAGGGTTTGCAATGATTTTGTCCTCTTGAGTTAATTCATTTGCATTGATTTCGGGAACAATAAGTTTTTTACTATTATCCATGCGCCAAGCAGATGAATTATCGATTACTGTAGTTCCTACAGCTGCAAATTTTGGAGCCCATTCCAAAGACGTAGCTGCACCAGCCGAGAAAAGCGCTACATTTGGACGTAAATTAATAGCTTGTTCTAATCCAATAATAGTCTGAGTTTTTCCTCCAAATTCAATTTCTTTTCCGACCGATCGTGATGAAGCAACTAAAATAATTTCTTTAATAGGGAGCTTTCGCTCTGATAAAACCTTCAGCATAACACTTCCAACTAAACCCGTTGCACCCACAATAGCTACTTTCATTGTAATTTTTTTTACAAAATTATAATTTAATAAACTTCAAGCAAAACCTAACATCAATATAATTCAAAAAACAACAATTTGTTATTTTTAAAACAAACTACTCTACTATGAATGAATAATTCGTTTTACTCTTGGGCCAATTCCACTAAGTACTTCATAGCTTATGGTCCCACCTGATATAGCAAATTCAGAAGCATTGTGATCTGATCCAAAAATAACAACAACATCTTCTTCTTTACAAGAAATTCCGCTGACATCAATCATCATCATATCCATACAAACGTTCCCAACTATGGGAGCTGATATTCCATTAACTGATACCCGAGCTTTTTCATGTCCAAAATGCCGGCCAATTCCGTCTGCATGTCCAATTGGCAGAGTTGCTATAGTACTATCTTTAAGAGCTTTCCAACCAAGGTCATACCCAACATAGTCTCCCCTTTTTATCTTATGAATTTGACTAATTGTTGAATGTAGGCTTGCTAATGGTTTAAGCCTTTGGTCTAACTGAGGGTAGTTAGAGAATCCATGAAGAGCAATTCCACAGCGAACTGCATCAAATTCGTATTTAGTATTTTTAAAAACTCCAGAACTATTAAGTAAATGAAATTTTGGATTTGAATTAGAGCTGTTTTCGTGTTGTTTTTTTAACTCTAAAAATATTTGAATTTGTTGACTATTGTTTGTTTTATTTTCACTCGATTCTGAAGTTGCAAGGTGAGAATAGACGGTTTTTAAGTCAAATTCTTCTTCTTTAAATTGTTCTAAAATCCAAGGAGCTTGATCTGGATTAAAGCCAACACGATTTAAGCCTGTATTATATTTGATATGAACAGGATAATGTTTACTCTTTTTTTCTTTTAGAAGACTGCGGAATTTTTCAAAAAGTAAAGTGCTGTATAAACTTGGCTCTAATTTAGAATCAATTATGGTTTGTAAACCTTCTATTTGAGGATAAAAAACAAGAATAGGGATATTTATTCCTCCCTCACGAAGTATTTTACCTTCCTCCGTATAGGCTACAGCAAGATAATCTACACCTAATCGTTCTAAACGTTTAGCGATTTTGATCATATCGCTTCCATATGCCCAAGCTTTTACCACTCCGAAAATAGCCGTATTTGAACTTAATTGCTTTCTGATTAAACCAAAATTATGATCCAGATTAGCAAGGTAAAGGTGAAGCTTGTTCAAGGATTAAGAATCTTTATTTTTTTTTGTTAGGTTATGGTAAGCTTTAAAGAAAGCACCCCTTGACAAAGGTTCATAACTTTCTTTTTCGCCTAGGTAAACTAAAGGTTTATCAGCTAAGATTCGATAACTGTAATTTGCCAAATTACCACTCCGGGTGCATATTGCATGAACTTTAGTCACATATTCTGCCGTAGCCATTAATCCTGGCATTGGGCCAAATGGATTTCCCTGATAGTCCATATCTAAGCCAGCTACAATGACTCGTATTCCACTGTTAGCCATATGATTACAAACTTGAATAATTTCATTATCGAAAAACTGAGCTTCGTCTATACCTATCACATCGCAGCCGTCGGCTAATATTGGAATATTTGCAGCTGCAGGCACGGATGTAGATTGAATTTGATTTTGATCGTGTGAAGTAATCATTTCGTCTTCATAGCGCAAATCTAAACAAGGTTTAAAAATTTCGATTTTTTGATTTGCGAATTGAGAACGTTTTAGTCTTCGAATCAACTCCTCTGTTTTACCAGAAAACATTGAACCACATATGACTTCAATCCAACCAAATTGTTCTTTTGTGTTTAATGAATTTTCTAAAAACATTTTGTAATTTTCAACTGGAATATAAGAATATCTTAATCCCAAAAAGCAAAGGTATTAAAAACGATGACAGAAAAAATAAAAAGTGCATTACTTAAATGGGCTGAAAAAGTTATAAACCATGAAGAACAATGGGATGAAGAAAAAACTCATCAAGCAATTCAAAATCTATACGAACTATCAATTGTTCAAAAAATGCTTAAAGAGCAGGAATCACATGACAAAAACCTTTGGGAAAAACAACAATCTCAATTATCAGAGGTCTTGAAGTCTTTTTCAGGTGATCAAGAAAAGGATATTGTAAAAGGTGAGGAATTTGAAGTAGCACCTATGATGGAAACCATAAAAAATATGGTCACTGAAATGCCTGAACCTGAAGCTTATGAAAAGCTTTTTGAAACCTTTGAAGAAACACCCTCTTTTGAACCAAAAAAGAAAGAAAATTCAGTAGAACTATCCAAACAAGATGTAGAAACAATTCCAGAGATTAAAAACATCAATGATCACTTTGCAAAAACTTTAAGAATCGATCTCAATGATCGATTAGCTTTTATTAAAAATCTTTTTGAGGGAGACACAGCTTCCTATGAAAAAGTTCTTTCTCAGATAGTCACTTTTGACTCATGGGAGGAAGTTTTTAATTTTATAGATGCTCAAGTTAAAACCGAATACGATAACTGGAACAAAAACGAGGAAATTGCTGATCGCTTTTTAGCTATTTTGCATAAGAATTTTGACTGCTAAGAACTGTTTAGCAAAAAACTTAAAACTAAAGCTTTGATCTATTTGATCCCTACGCCTATTGGCAATTTAGAAGACATTACTTTAAGAGCCCTACGTTTGTTAAAAGAGGCAGATTTAATATTAGCAGAAGACACGCGCGTTAGTATTAAACTATTAAAGTATTACGGGATCACAACTTCTTTGGAGAGTTTTCATATGTATAATGAACATAAAAAAACACCTCGAGTTATTGAACAATTAACAAAAGGAATGACCATTGCTGTAATCTCTGATGCAGGAACACCAGGAGTCTCAGATCCTGGATTTTTATTGGTTCGAAGTGCCTTGGAAGCAAAAGTTGAGGTTCAGTGTTTGCCTGGGCCAACGGCTCTAATACCGGCATTGGTTCAAAGTGGAATTCCCTGTGATCGTTTTAATTTTGAAGGCTTTTTACCTCCCAAGAAAGGCCGAATAAGTCGCTTAGAGGCAATGGCTTTAGAGACTAAAACGCAAGTTTTTTATGAGTCACCACACAAACTTATTAAGTTATTTGATCAAATGATCCCAATATTTGGTGCAAACAGAAAGCTTGCTGTTGTTAGGGAAATCTCCAAACTTTATGAAAGTACTTTTAGAGGTAGTATTGAGGAAGCAATTTCTTTTTTCCAAGATCACAGTCCAAAAGGAGAATTTGTAATTGTAATTGAAGGAGTTAAAAAATAGCTAGATGAGATGGAAAAAAATCCCAGAGCCACATAATGAAAAAGTTGAAGAACTTTCAAGAATTCTAGCTGTTCCCAAAACTATTGCCAAATTATTAGTACAAAGGGGGATTAAAGATTTTGATAGTGCAAAACACTTTTTTAGACCTGAGTGGTCACATTTATACGATCCTTTTTTGATGCAGGATATGGATGCTGCTGTTCTACGGATTCAAAATGCGATAAAGGACAGAGAAGCAGTTATGGTCTTTGGAGATTATGACGTAGATGGAACCACTTCAGTGGCTCTAGTAAGCACTTACCTTAAGGATAAAATAGAAAAATTACGCCCCTATGTTCCTGATAGGTATTCAGAAGGGTATGGTATTTCTAAAAAAGGGATTGATGAAGCTCAAGCTGACGGGATTACCTTAATTATTGCGTTGGATTGTGGTATTAAAGCAATTGAACAGATAAAATATGCAAATGAACTAGGAATTGATTTTATTATCTGTGATCATCACTTACCTGCAACTGAAATTCCTAGAGCAGTTGCAGTTTTAGATCCCAAAAGAAATGATTGTTCTTATCCATTTAAAGAATTGTGTGGTTGTGGTATTGGGTTCAAATTAGTACAGGCCATCCAAAATAAATTAGGGCTTCCAGATTCAGAATTAAGTTCCTATTTAGATCTTGTTGCTATAGCTATCGCTGCAGATATCGTTCCTATGGTTGGTGAAAATAGAACATTAACTTTCTTGGGGTTAAAACAATTACAAGAATATCCCCGTCCTGGGCTTACCTTTTTTTTAAAAAATTTAAAGCATCCCTTGAATGTAACAGACTTAATTTTTGTTATTGCTCCTAGAATTAACGCCGCAGGAAGAATGGATCAAGGCTTAAATGCGGTAGAATTGTTAATGAGTAATAGTAATGAGTTGGCATTGCCGATAGCTCGTTCAATTGAATTTTTCAATACCGAACGTAAAACAACTGATGAGCGGATTACTAAGGAAGCCTTACAGCAGATTAAATTAAATCAAGAGACTCAAAATACTAGTTCGGTTGTCTTTCACCCCTCTTGGCACAAGGGAGTTATAGGAATTGTTGCTTCTCGACTTATAGAGCACTATTATCGACCAACTGTAGTGTTGACACAATCAGAAGATATAATATCAGGATCGGTTCGATCTGTTTCTGGTTTTGATGTATATAATGCTTTGGAAGCTTGTAAAGATTCAATTATTCAGTTTGGAGGGCATAAATATGCTGCTGGTTTAACTATAAAACCTGATCAGTTAGATGAATTTAAACTAGCCTTTGAAACTTACACAAAAGATCACATGCTTCCAGAACAAAGAGAGCCTTCTTTAACTTATGATTTGGATATAAGTTTTAGCGATTTAAACTTAA
>MDSY01005078.1_pt1 | contig 10632 bp, 5 predicted proteins | sample 811131 | NCBI WGS metagenome assembly MDSY01 (sample SAMN05326643, study PRJNA326480) | marine metagenome | isolation source: seawater | place: Atlantic Ocean: South West | collected 2010
CATGGTCTGGAACAGCGCCGCCACGAGCCGCGGGTGCAGGGCGAGCCCCAGGGTGCGGAAGCCGTCCTTGAGCTCCTTCGGGGATACCTCCCCGTCGCCGCTGTCGTCGATGACGGCCAGCGTGCGGCGGCAGTCCCTCACCGCGTAGAGACCGTGCCGGGCGAAGAGCTTCTTGCGCATGAGCGCAACGGCCCGGTCCCCGCTGCTGCCGTCCATGCCAGCCGTCGCCGACGCCGCCATAGAACGAGCGTCGCCCCCGCGGCCGCCGGCGCCCTGGCCCAGGCCCATGCCCTGGCTCCTCCGCTTGCTCTCCGCCTCCCTCTTTCGCCGCCGCTTCTCGATCTGCGCCGCCAGGCCCGTTGGCTCCTTCACCGACAGGCTGTTGTGGATTTCCGATATGAAGGTCGCGTGGAAGCGCACGCCGACCAGGTGCTCCGCCTCGCCGGAGTCGCCGGCCGGGCCCTCTCCGATGACAAATTCCCCTACATTTCCCACCTGGAGCATGAGCGACGGCACGTCGTGGTCCAACGCCCAGCGGATCGCGTTCGGGATCGCCGCAAGGACTTCCTCCACATCGTCCCGTCGAGCGCCGCCTTTCGTCACCTTGTCCACCGACGTGAACTGCACCGGCACGTTGAGGGTCGAGCCTTTAATCGGTTTGCGTGCGGGCTGCAGGCCGTACCTTGAAGTAGCGAGCGAGCGACCGACAGAGAAGGCGACGTCAATTAACAGCAATAAAGGTTTGGCTCTCGTGGATTGATTGGGCCCTACCTTTTGAAAAGGGGATCTGGGAAAAAGCACGGCTCGCCCGACACGTCCAACGTGAAGAGGCCAACGCCGTCAATTTTCGTCCCCTTTCCTCGGCACATCTGCGATCGGATCGTCTTGCAGACGCTTCGCCAGATGTCGATCATATGGAAGAGACTGATGATGTCCTGCGCACGCTTCGGCGGCTTCATTCGACGACACTTCTCCACATACAGCTTGTGGCAATGCTCGAATAGCTTCACCGGGCACCACGCGACTAGCTCCGTGTGCAGCAGACCATTCTCCATCTTTCGCTTCGTCATGCTCGCCATGGGATGCCACGGACGGCTTGGAGTAGCCTGGTGCTGGCCGGTCTGACAGTTAAACCTCGACGCTCAATTAGCAGTGCACAGCAGCCTAGAAGCCGAGGTCGTTTTCGAGTTCGAGAGAGACAGCACGAAGTCCTCTTTCGCAAGGAATCTTGCTTTCGAATTGGCTACAACGAGGCGTCGAAGGTCGTGTATTTGGTACTCGCTACTACAATTTCCAATTCAGAAGTTCCTGTTTAAATACTAAATTTATTGATTTTTAAGCTATAAAATGGTCCTCCAAACAGACGCGAGCAAGAGGCTCGAATCTTGACAAAATAAAGAGCGACCGAGCCGGAGCCGAGCCAAGAATGGCGGGCGGCAGTTAGAAGCACACGTGATCGTTTCTCGCACAATCTTAAATGAAAAACGTTAGGAAAAGCGTCTCGCGGCTTGCGAGCTTCAAGCGCAGCAAGAGGTGAGTGCAGAGCATATTTGTTATCGAATTGATGGTCTCGGTTCCATAATGGTTGATCGCAAGGGTTGCATTCTTGCATTTATCGCCGTGTGCTATAATTCTCACGTCCGCCTCCCTGCTCCCATGCGTTCGTAGCGGAAAGTCGAGTGCACAGAAGAAGCCCGAAGCCGCATATGAGGCCTTTCAGGACGGTGCGGGTACCCCGGCGAACGAGACGAAAGAGGCCCCCTCTGCAAATGGCTTCTCGGAGCATAAAGATAGTAACAGCCTGGAGGACGACCTGGACGATTCCCGCATCGTTTCCTCCAAGGGCGCTTTTGACGAAGTGGACGACAAAGGGGACGAAGGGGACGAAGGAGCACCCGCAGGTGTCCTAGCAGACATTATCATAGCAGCGGCCTTGGCGTCAGCAGACATTGTCGACGGAGACGTGCGCCGCCCAGCAGATGACGCACCAGTGGACGGCGGCGGTAACGAGCCTGCCAGCGAAAATGCGGCGGCTGAATTGTGCTTTCACGAGGGCACACAGGCGCATGCGGATGGCAGGCTCGACGACGCCATTAAGCAGTTCAACTATGCTATCGGGCTGGATCCAACGCAGTCGCACTACTACCATCACCTTGCTCACAGCTTGCAGGAAGGCGACAGACTGGACGAAAGCGTCGAGGCGTACAAGTCGATGCTCAAAATTGACCCCGGAAACCACGATGGTTGGTATGACATGGGGTACATTCAGCAGCAACTCGGCAACGCCGCGGACGCCGCGGCATCGTTCAGCCGCGCTCTCGAACTGAACCCAGTAGACAAGGACGCGTTGATTTTCCTCGGGATGAGCTTCATGTCGCAGGGGGAGTACCCCAACGCAATCGACGCCTACGAAAGGGCGCTAGAAATCGACCCGTCTTGCGTAACGTCGCACTATAACCTTGGCACGGCATTCCTGAACTCCAAGCCGGAGTCCAATCGCTCGGCGGAGGACTATCACCGCGCCGGTCACCACTTCCACGAGGCGATTCGCGTGCACCCAGACTATGCCGACGCGTACTTTAATCTTGCGCTTTGCTACCAGGGATGCGGCGAGCATCAAGACGCACTCGATACTTTTCAGCATGCGTTGGAACTCGAGCCCAAGATGCAAGAAGCTGCGGACGCAATCAATGCGATCCAGCACGCGATGGCGCAGGAAGTTGCCGACCGCCAGCGGAAAGCGGATGCGGCGAGGAACATTGCCCACGGCCAGCGCCTGTTAAAAAGCCCCACGGAGACAGGGGGAGGACTCGGAGCATCGTCGCGGAACATCGTTCGCGAAGAAACCAAAAGCAACGATAGCCCTCCTGTCGTCCCAGTGTTGACCACAAAATATCCAGCGGAACAAGCTGCAGCCGCAGGAGCAGCAGCGGCGCCGCCGCCCCGGCAGCATGAGTACGATAAGCTGCGACGTGCGCTAGAGCTCGAACGAATGCGTGCGATTAAGCTGGAGGAACAGTTGGCGTCGCAGGCGCAAGTGCACAGTGCCCAGGTTGCGGTCTTGAGGCAAACCCAAGAGTCCAACGATCGCGTGAAGAATCACCGCGACGACCTTGAGGGCTTCAAGGAAGCGGCGGCGTCGCGGAACCACGCCGCAGAAGTCGAGATTCGCATGCAAAAACTCCTGGCCAACTTCAAAACCCTGCAGACACAGCATGAAGCGTCGCTGCGCGGCAAACAGCAGCTCCAGCGCAACCATGATGCGTTGCTCGAGGCGAACCGCCGCGAGAAGGCGACCGTCGCGGAGCTTCGTGAACAAACGACCCGCGAACAGGCGGAAATGAGCGCCCTGCGAGTGGTGTCCGATGCGCAGCACCGGGAACTGACTCGTCTTCGGAAGGTTGAGGAAGAGCAGAAGACCTTCCACCAGCAACACTCCCAAGATCAAGCGCTCGTTCAACAAGTTCAGGCGGAGAAGAGCGCTCTCGTGGCAACGCTCGCTAGCACAGAGAAGCAGCACCGTCAGAAAGTGCAGGAAATGGTTCAGGCATACGGCGAATCAACGAAGCGTCTGCAGCTGCTGGAGCAGGCTACGCGGGAGGATTCTGACGCGAAGGTCGTGGCTCTGCGCACCGACCAGACAGCGATTCTTTCGGCGCTGAAGGCGGCCCACGCTGCCGAGCTGGACCAAGCGAAGGCTACACGCGCCGAGGAAGGCGCCGTAGCTCTGGGAAAGCTGCGTGCGCGCCAGCTTCGCAGCATCGTGCAGCAGTGGATTGGTAAGAAGCAGCATCGAGGGTGGAACACGTGGAAAACGGTGTACCTTTCTCAGAAACTGCGCGCTGAGTTTACGACGACGGCGGAAGCGCTCGAAACCAAGCACAAGTCCGCGAGCGAGGAGATGGTTGAGGGCCACAGGGTCGCAAATACCCGCGCATTGCTGGAAAAGGATCGCGTCATCGCCGACCAACAAGTGCTCCTTGAGGTGCGTTGCGGGGCAGTCGTCGCACATCACCACGTTGATACGTGTTTCGCCACCTCACTACCTGTGTACTCGTTACAACATGATCACTTGCAACCCCCATCAACAGACACGATCGCGCGAGAACGATTCTGCATTGCAGAGTCACCGTTTGGCGCTCGTCAAGGGTGCCCTCGTGCGCATGATGCGCGCGCGTGTGGTTGCCGGATGGAGCTCTTGGCGCCTGGTTCTGGCGGAGTCGCGTGCCCAGACGGCCACGACGAATGAGGTCGCCGCCCTTGGCACCAAGGTGGCGGATTTGGAGGGGGAGCGTGAACAGCTGCAGAGGGACCACGACACCGTCGACGCACACCGAAGGAAAATGATCTCGCAGCATGCTCAGCTGCAGCAGGTGCGAATTAATCAGCCCTTTCTTTTTTTTTAACACTTCGGTACATTCTTTTGGTCAATAATTTGTACTCACTTCTTCGGTTTTTTGTCTTGTGATTACTCTTCTCGTCGTCTTCGTTTGCAGGAGCTCAAGGTTCTGGCCTCTGACAAGCAGATTGCCGAATCAGGGCACGAGTCGGAAATGGCGGGGCTGCGACAGCAACTTGAAGCGCTTGCTCAGGATCGCTCGGTACTCTCGGGCGCACACAGCTCCCTCAAGACAGAGAGCGAGGCATCCGTCGCGGGTCTGGAGAGTAAGGTGGCAGCCATGCACATTGAACAGCAGAAGCTCACGGCGGAAAAACAAACCGCCCAGAAGCAACGCGAGGAGCTGTACGAAAAGGTCTCGGCCTTGGAGTCGGAATTCGCCACGAACAAAGCCGATGCCGAGCTTCAGGGTGCGAACCTGCAAACGGCGGTCGCCGCTCTCGAAAAGCAGAGGCAGGAACTTCTCAACCAGTCTGCGGCTATGAACGTAGAGATTTTGAATCTCAGATCAGAGAGCGACCTCCTTCGTTCCAAGCACGAATCGCAGCTCGGCGCAGCTCGGGAAAGGTATGACGCCCTGGTGTCCATGCAGGAAGAATCCAACGCGAGCATGCACGACGAAGCGGCGACTTGGAAGGAACAGCGGGAGCGACTTAAGAAATCCCACGAAGATGAAGTTGCAAAACTTCGCAAAGCGCACGCCTCCGTTTCCGAGACCCTCGCAGCCGAAATTGCGGGGCTCCGGCGGGCTATGGCCGAGCGCAACACGATACCTCTCTCGATGATGCAAGGAAATAATCGGTTCGCTGCGATGAGCGACCGCGTCAGCGGAATTGGTGTTGATAGTGCTGCGCAGAGTGATGCGAGCAGCTGGGGCCAGGCCGTTATCGAACCGAAGGAAGCTCGATTTCAAACCGCGGCCGACGAGTGGTTGTCGTCGGCAGCTCGCACGTCGAAGCTCCCCATGTTTTCTTCTGAGGAGGGTTACATGGAGGCCGTGGAGATGGTGGGCGACGACGAGGGTGACGTGAAACTATCGCCCGCTGTGCGCGCTCACTCCTCTCCTCAGCCGCAGACACCAGAGCCCCCGCAGGGGGTAAGCAACATGATGCCCCATACTCGGCGCATGATTGACCTGGACATTTCGGCGCCTGGAACCCCACCGGTGGATGCTCTCACGTCGGTATACTCCGCCCTTGCGGCCGCAGAGCGGGCGGTCGGCGAGGGGAATACTGATACGGCGGGGCAGGGCGGCGCTGACTCCGCGGGCGCGCTGGTCGTCGAGAAGAGCCAAGGAGGGAACCCCCGCGAGGGAGAGACCTATCGGGTCCTCTTCCCGAGTGGGACGGAGTCGCTTGGCATCGAAATTGACTCGAACGACGACGGGCTGCCGTCGGTCTTTTCGAACACGACAGCCAACCCTCTGCCACGCATCGGCGACCTCGTCATCGGCGTTGGCGGCAATTCTCTCGTGGGCGCCAGGAACCCTAGAATCCGACTAGCGGAGCTCGTGGGCATTGACTCTCAGAACAGCGACCCCGACCACAAGCTTGCTCTCGTGTTCCGTCGGACCGAGGCGGGCAACGCGAGCGAAAAACAGGCTTGGCTTGATTCTCTGCCGAAGACCCTGGACGAAGACGCCTGCCATGAGCTGCAAGCAGTTCTGGGCCAGTCGACGTCGTTGAACTGGTCTGGTCCGGTGGCTCTTTGGGACGGCGTCACAATCGAGGAGACGAGCAGCCGCGTGACATCGCTCAAGTTGCATGGCCTCGGCGTAAAACTTCAGCTTTCGTCCCTCGCGGAGGCCCTCGCACGATTCCCGCAGCTTACGGAATTGGTGCTCGATGATAACCCTGGCCTTCGGGGTGCTCTGAGCGACCTCCGTGGCTTGACGAATCTTCGGGAGCTCTCCCTTGATGCCTGTTCATCGATCACCGGTGACATCGTTGCCATCGGTCGATCGCTGACAAACCTAGAGTCCCTGGACCTGACGGGCTGCACGGCTATCACCGGGGATTTGCGCAGCTTGGTGTCGCTGTCCGGCCTGCGCCTGCTCTGCCTCGGCGATTGTGCGCGCTTGACCGGCAGCATCGTGAGCCTCCATAAAATGGCGCAGCTTCGGCACTTAGACCTTCATCAGGTCCCGGTGAGCGGCAACATCAAAGTGCTCGCAGGGCTGTGCCTCCTCGAGACGGCGACGGTCACCAGCAGCCGCGTCGTGGGTCGCCTAGGAAACATTGCAAACCTGACGAACCTGCAGGTGCTCACGCTGAGCGGCACTCGCGTCGAGGGCAACTTCTCCACGGTTGGAAAGTTCACGTCCATGGTGAAGCTTGAATTTGACGGTTGCTCGAAGGTTGAAGGTCAGTTGAAGAGCCTCGGCAAGTGCACCACGCTTGAGGAGCTTTCTCTTCAGGGCACGGGGTTGAGGGGCACTTTGGCCGACCTTGAACCGCTCAAGGAACTCAGTTCTGTCAACATGAAGGGGTGCAAGGGCATTTCTGGCTCGCTTCTGGCCGCGACTGGCTTCTTTCCGAACCTGCGCGTCATGAATGTTGCGTCGACACGCATTCGCTGCTCGCAAAAGGAGAAAGCCGCCTTCGAGGCCGAGGCAAATGGGGTGGAGGTGGTTTTGTAGCTCGGCAGTAGCGGGATTCTCTCGCTGTATGTTTCTATTCTCTGTTCTCTTCGCGCTCTTCGCGTATGTGTTTGTGTGTAATTATTAATTTGGGTTTAGTTGCACATGTAGCTGCATTTGGCCATGGCGCTATACTATATAGAGAACGATCCACCACGGCCGTCCGACCGCCCGACGGGGCTACGATACCTGCGCCGGTGCCTCTTCTCCCGCTCCCGCTCCTGCTGCCCGCTCCACCGGTATCCACGACCGCCCGGCGAGGCCATGGGCGAGGCAACGATGCGCGGGACCATTCTGCTGCCGTCCCGGATCCCGCCGCCTGCTAGCACTCTCGTGGATCGCTCGGGCGCTCGCTCGGCGCGGAGATAACCCGCTCGGAGGGTGTTCTTCATCGAAATTTTCCGAAATATCGTTGGCAGCGAGGTCTGCTGGATGTCGAGAGTGGACTGTCCGAGTTATTCGGGGACTCTAATGCACGCCTGCCTTTCGTCCGCTGCAGTTGGCGCGGAAACGTAAGGGTCCATTGGGTCCGGGAGAGCACTCTCTAATAAAAAGTAAAAATCAAGAAGCTGCTATCCCTATGGGGTGCTAGTGCTACGACTGCCATGACGACTGCGTGAGAGTGGTTGAGAGTTGAGAGTTGAGAGTTGAGTTGGTTTTTCTTTTTGATTTTCACTTTTATTAGAACCGTCTTTGTGTGGCTCGGCCTGGTTCGGGTCGGTTTGGGGTGGGATTCTGGGTGGGATTCTGGGTGGGATTGCGCGCGCGGGATTTTCCCACCGAGAGAGTGCTCTCCCGGCTCCCGGTTTACCCGGCGGCCGGCGGACCCCCTTAATATTAAAACCGTGGATCAAAATCAAGAAGAACGAATTTTGATCAAATTTATAGCGATTGGCGATGTGACAGGCGATTAGCGAAGCTCTACGCGCCTTGCTCGTGTGTTTGGTGTCGAATTCCTAGTAGGTGTAACGCCCGGGCTGTGGGAAAGGCTTTTTGTGTGCCACGAAGGAGGAGGTACCAGGACCGGAAGTAAACTGCACACGACGGGGTGCATGGGTGCCCAAGTGGTGCCCTTTTAACACCCCCGCGTATTTGTGGCGTGGAAGGAGATTCAGGTGATTCTCGAGTGGAGGCTCGAGATGTTCGACCAACCCATGGACACTGTCGCGCCCCCGGGTAGTTCGTTCGCGCCGCAGGCGAAATTGAACCGCCCAGGTGAAAGGTAGTTCGCGCCGCAGGCGAAATTGCGCGTTCCTGACTCGGAAAGTTCGCGCCGCGGGCAAAAAGCGCCGCAGGCGAATTGGCTCCTCGTGTGTACCTGGATGCGGCCTGACCCAGCGATCAAAAATCTTCGCACGGCCCTTTGCTCTTCTCTGCAACGCCCACGAACGTCGGTATGGCTGGCCGTTGACCGAACTGAACACTGTGCTCCTTCATGACGACCCGCGGTCGAAGCCGCTCGCCGCGCGCGTAGTCGTCGTCACTGCGCAGGAGAACATCCTCCGCGCTGCCGGGCGGCGACGAAGCAATTGTGTCCACTGGAAGGGAGAAGCACGTCTTCAAGATGCGGGTGATAAGCGGATGGCGCTGCGTCTTACAAAACTCGCTGACCTTCATCCACCGAGCCGCGCTGATCTCGACGGGGTCCGGCTTGATAACCGAGTCGGGCTTTGGCTTCAGCAGGCACACAACGTAGATGTCCGAAATGCCGAAGGTCAGGCCGTGGCGGTGCCACATTGTAAGTAGCGCTTCGCTCTCCGTCTCCACGCCCGTCTCTTCAAATACCTCCCGCACGGCCGCCTCGTGGAAGCTTTCGCCACGATCGATCAAGCCCCCCGGAAGCTTCCAGCTTTCTGATGGGGTGCGGTTTCCCGGGTTGCCCTGCCACTCCTTCACGAGCAGAATTTCATTCTCGTCGTTCAGCACGAAGCCCGCTGACCCCAGCTGCGTAAATGGGTACGGCGGCACTTTGTCTTCCACGCCTTCGCGGAGCCACTTCTTCATCATTATGTTGCCACCGCTTTCCGCGTCGATGTGGTGAAGCTCGAACCCATAGGCGCTACTCGCCTGGGCGCAAAGCGCTGATCGCTCTGTCGGGACTGAGATCCATGCAGAGTTGTAGTTTTTGCCTTGGAGCCAGGGAATCAACTTGCCAAGGCTTTCCACGAAGCCAGCGTCGTCCAGTTGCTGCGCGTCGCCGGCTTGCACGCAAGCGCCTCGGTACGGCAAGTCTCCGAACGGAAGAGGCGGCGTCTCCGCGGAAGTGCTGCTAAGTACAGTCCGTGTCCTCGTCAGTGACCTGCTCCACGGCACAAACCGGTGAGTTGGGAGCGCGAACGCCGCTGAGGTTGCGAGGACACCACGGGCCCGCATTGTTGATACTCTTTAGGCGCGGGTTTGACAATATTACACTTCAGCCATAGATAACTATTGCTGGAAGGGTTGGAAAGGTGTGTTTGAGGGCTTTGTCATATTTCCCGTCGCCTTCTGATTAAATTCAAAGAGAAAAATGACGACGCAGTGACCCTGGAGGCTCGTCGCGCGGGTGTGGTCAGACGTTCCCTACGAGCGCTGGTGGGCACCCTGGCCCCTCTACTATCTCTGTTGCCAGTTTACTATCTCCTCACCAGCAGCAGCAGCAGCAGAAGCAGCGGGATGGCGGCGGCGCCGACTTCACCGCCCCTAACGAAAATCGTACCGGACGCCGACGCCGTTCGCCTCGCGGAGTGGAGGGACCACCTCGCCGCTTCCCCCTCCTCGCCGCCTCCAGCACCACGTGCCACCGTCACGCGGGGCGGTCTCGTATTGGTAGCGGAGTGGGGTTGGGCGGAGCCCGGAGAGGCGAACAGCGGCGAGCGCTACGCGCAGCTCAAGGCGCAGCTGGAGGCGGTGGCGGGCGAGGACCTCTACGTGTACCCTCCCCACGCCACGCACGTGACCATTGCTACGCTGTCCAACTTTAAGAAGGCCGACGCGCCGCGGGGCTTTTCGGTGGACGACGCGACGGACGCGAAGGTCGTGGAGGCCTGGGCGGCCGCAATCGAGCGCAGCCTCGCGGATGCGGCTCCGGCGGTGGAGCCCTTCACGCTGGAGGCGCGGCGCATCGAGCTGAGCCCGGGCGCCGCTTTCCTGCACTTTTGTGACCCGTCGGGCACGGTGGAGAGGCTGCGGCAACTCGTGGCGCAGGCGCGTGACGAGGACCAGGGCCTTGCCGCGGTCGTCCAAGACTACAATGCTGGCAAGGTCGACGGGGACCAGGCAGTTCGCGGCGCCGTGCACTTACCGGACATTATCCACTCGTCCTTCGCGCGCTTCGTCCGAGCGCCGCCTCCGGGGTCGGAGCAGTCCGAGGCCGCCGCCGTGGCGGCCGTCGCCGGCAAGTTCAACACAATCGCGGCGTCCTTTGAGCCCTTTCCCGTGCGCATTACGCGCCTCACCCTGGCGAACGAGTGCGCGCCGTACATGCATCAGGGGCGGGAGGAGGGAACCGTGCGGACTTTTGTTCTGAAGTAGTCAGACTGGGAGTGCAGATGTGGTGGCATATGGGGGTGTTTTAAATACACAGGCCACGCCCCCCCTCTCCCTCTCCCCCTCA
>MDSY01020733.1_pt1 | contig 10631 bp, 8 predicted proteins | sample 811131 | NCBI WGS metagenome assembly MDSY01 (sample SAMN05326643, study PRJNA326480) | marine metagenome | isolation source: seawater | place: Atlantic Ocean: South West | collected 2010
AAAAGAGATGAAATGATAGAAATTTTAAAAGAAATGACTTATCCAATGGTGCCTAATGGACTTGAAATTTTAAACAAAAAGTAATTATGAAAAAATTAAATTTAATAATATTACTCATCTCCTTAATCTCTTTTTCTCAGCAAAGAGATAATCCTATTTCATTAAATGGAGAGTGGGAAATTATATACGACACAAATAATGATGGTATAGAAAAAAAAGCCCACACAATACAAGGCTTTGAAAAATTAAATTCAGAGAAAATTTTAGTTCCAAGTGGTTGGGAAGAATATAAAAAAGATTATGAGGGAGTCGTTTATTATAAAAAAACATTCAAAATATCAGAAGATTTAAAAGAAAAAGTAGTTCATTTAAATTTCGATGCAGTTAATTATTTATCAGAAGTATATTTAAATGACAATGCTCTTGGATATCATGAGGGTGGTTTTTCTCCGTTTAAATTTAATATAGAACATCTCTTAAAATTTGATGAAATCAATACTCTTATTTTAAGAGTTGTTGGGCCAATAACAATTCAAGAAAAAATAATTGATGGAATGGGACAAATGGAAACTCCACAATGGAGAGGGTCCTATACTGGAGGAATTTGGCAAAATGTTTATTTAGAAATTACAGGTGAAATAATGATTGATGATTTATTTATAAAGCCTGACATGTATCAAAAAAAGACAGAAACAGATTTTAAAATAATCAATAGAAATAGTAATAATCAAAATGCAACACTTATTAATAAAGTTTTTAACCAAAAAGGAGTTGAAATTGCATCTAAAAAGACCGAACTATTATTATCTCCCGGAATAAACAATATCAAAGAGGATATAAAGTTTGACTCTATATTATTATGGTCACCTAACAACCCTAATTTATATAAATTAAAATCTTATTTAAAATCAAAAAATAAAATAGAAGATGAAATTTCAGAATCTTTTGGTTTCAGAGAATTTACAATAAAAAATGAAAAGTTTTATCTAAATAATAAGCCCATTTATTTAAAAGCAGCATTTTTTGAGGGATTATATCCTGTAAGATTAGCTTATCCAGATTCTAAAGAAATGGTAATCAAAGAAATCACAATGGCTAAAAAAGCTGGTTTTAATATGATTAGACCCTGGAGGAAACCTCCTCCTCCAATGTGGCTAAAGATTGCTGATTCTCTAGGGATATTAACAGTTGGAAGTATGGCTATTGAATGTATGGATATGCCAATAGAAACACCATATCTTCCTAGGCGTGTTGAAAACGAAATCACAGAAAGTATTTTAAGAGACAGAAATCATGTTTCTATTGTTCAGTGGGAGTTATTCAATGAAATAAGAAGGCCAGTATTGGCTAATATGTTAAAACCTATGGCATTGAAAGCAAGAGAATTAGATCCAACAAGAATGATTTTAGATGAATCAGGAGGATGGGCAGAAGGTGCAAACCTTTTTCTTCCTTATGAAAAAATTCCTACAAAATTTAATGACATTCATAATTACCCAGGACCCAATATCAATAAAAATAAATTTGATGGTTTTTTAACAATTGGTAATACAAAAGAAGAAAATATTAACCAAAACCTTTTTGCAAAAACACCTGGAAGAAATGTTTTACCGAACTTACCCTCATATGTCTCAGAGATAGGGTATGGAAGTTTACCAAACCTTGAGGATAATGAAATAAAATTTAAAGAAAGAGGAAATTCGATTACCTACCCATACATATACCATCTTTATTATAATAAAGAGATTAAAAAAGCATTAATTAAAACTGGACTTAATAAATTATTTAAAAAAACAGAAGATTTTTATAAACTTCAACAAAAAGTTCACGGATTAGCTAATAAAAGAATGTTAGAGGCCATAAGGTCTAATCCCAGTATAATTGGTTATTGTGTACATGCATTAACAGCTGGAGACTGGGTAATTGGAGCAGGTTTACTTGATCTGTGGAGGAATCCTAAGGGTGATGCCTATTATAAAACAAAAGAAGCTAATCAAGAAAAGTTAATAGTTATTAGATCTGATAAAAGAAACTATTATGAAAATGAAAAAATAAATTTAGAATTCATTGGAATAAATGAAAAAAACAAATTAAATATTAATTTAAACATTCTAATTATTAAGGATAAATCAATAGTTTATAAAAATTCTTTAATTAAAAATCTTGAAAATGGAGTTAATAATTTATTTGATATTACATTTAAGGATTTTGGTTTTGGAGAGTATGAAATCTTTGCAGAACTAATTGATTCTAAAAAAAATATTATTACCAATTCAAATAGAACATTTAATGTTTTTGAAAAATTAAAAAACAATCAAAATTTAGAGGTAGCAATTATAAATGAAAATAAAATAATTATTAAATTTTTAAATACAAATAAAATAAAATACAGAAAATTTAATAAGAATATTCCGTCTAATGTTCCAGTTTTAATTTATGATAATAAAATTTCAGAAAAATCTTCAAAAGACGGAAATATTATTGCTAATAGTTCTAATATTGATAATACATTTAGTAAAACCGTTGAATTAATAAACCAATTTGTTTACAAGGGCGGAAATGCTATATACTTAAATACTCCTGCTAGAATGATTAAAAGAACTGGTGAAAATCTAACATTTCAAATTGAAGGCAAAAAATTATTACCAATGGACCCTATAAAAAATATTTCTCAAGGGCTTTGGGATGGAATTCTTCACATAAATAAAAAACATCCTTTTTTTAAAGGTCTTCCAGTTAACGTTCCTCTAACGGATATTTATGAAAATATTGGACCTACTGTGAGTTTTAGAGATATAAAAGGGGAAAACATAGTCCAGACAATAGCTTTTGACAGAATTCCTGATGGTAATATCAAGAAAAGAAATTATATAGGCTCAGGAGATGTTTGGATAGGTTCAGATCTTTCAATTATAAAACATAATAAAGGAAAAATGCTTTTATCAACTCTCAAACTATATGAAAATATTGGAATAGATCCTGTTGCAGACAGAATATTATTAAATATGATTAATCACTTTCAATAAATTAAATTTAAAAAAATGAATTTATTTTTTTTTTATAGCTTTTTGATTCAGTATCCTCCTTACGTAATTGATTTGGTTTCTTATGAAGGTTTGAGAAATCTAACTCTAACCTCATTGTATATTTTATTTTTTTTATGGATAGTAAAAAGCCTAAACATAAATAAAAAACTTAAGGTTGCTAAAATAATTTGTTTAATAACTTTATTAATAACAATGTTAAATCATGTAATTGATATTAATAATGGAAATTGGGATATTTATGAAAATCTACCTTTGCATTTGTGTTCAATATCTAACTTAATAACATGTTTTATTCTTTTTATGCCTAGGAATCAAAGATTATTTGAATTTCTTTTTTATTGTGGTTTATGGGGTGGTTTAATGGCGATATTAACAGCTCAAATTAATGATTATGACGGGAGTATTTTTAAATACTTACAATATTACTCTAGTCATGGTACCATAATTCTGATTCCACTTTACATGTTCTATCATCTTGAATATAAATTAACAAAGTTTTCCTGGATTAGAGTTTTATTGATTTTAAATATTCTCATGGTTATTATAATACCATTTAATTTTGAAATTGGTTCAAATTACATGTACCTATCTGAAGCTCCAAATATTAAAAATCCTTTGGTATTTGGAGATTGGCCATATTATATTTTAAACTGGGAATTTTTTATTCTTATTCTATTTTATCTAAGTTATGTATTGTTTACAAGAAAAAAAGTTTGACAAATGAAAATGAATCCTATTGAAGTTTTTAGTGAATGGGTTAAAAACGGAAAAGACGATGGTATGGAAAAAAACCATTTAAAACCTGTACAAAACATGCTCAAATTTGCTCTTAAAGATTTAGAAAGGTTTTCATTTATTGATGCAGGATGTGGAACTGGATGGGTAGTAAGAATGGTTTCTAAAATGAAATCATGTATTAGTTCAGTCGGAATAGATGGATCCATTAATATGATAAATAAATCGAAAAGATTAGATCTCTTGAACGATTATCATTGTTCAAATTTACTGACTTGGAAACCACAAAATAAAAAAGATATTGTTCATTCTATGGAGGTTTTATATTATTTTGAAAATCCTTTATTTGTAGTTAAAAATTTTTATAATAATTGGATAAATGAAGATGGAAGATTAATAATTGGGGTTGATTTTTATTATGAGAATACTTCGTCTCACAACTGGCCAGAAAAAACAAATGTCAGTACAATGACTTTATTATCCGAATCTCAGTGGGAAAAAATATTTCTGGATTCAGGGTTTAAAAACGTAAAATATTGGAGAACAGGAAAAAAAGACGGATGGGAAGGAACTTTGGTAGTGACAGGGACTAAAAATTAGCTTTTCTAAGTTCGTTTGAATTCCATTCTATAAAACCTCCTTTTAAATCAAAAACTTTCGAAAATCCCATTTCAATTAATATATCTGCAGATTTTTTACTTCTATTTCCTGACCTACAGTACAGAAATATTGGCTTTGATTTATCAAATTCATTAAACGAATTATTAAAGACATCTTGGTTTTTAAAATCAATATTAACTGAACCTGAAATGTGACCTAACTCATATTCTTGGGGAGTTCTTACATCAATTAGCTGAGTATTTTTATTTTGAATATTTTTTTTATATTCTTTATATTCCAATAATTGGAATTTCTCTTGATTTGATACACAAGAGCTTATAATTAATAATAGTATAACTAATCTGTTCATATTTATAAAATATTAATTCCTGAGTTTCTGATTTGAGCAAAACCACCACTTACATCATAAAGAAAGTCATAACCATATTTTTTAAGAATAGAGCAAGCAATCATACTTCTATACCCTCCAGCACAGTGAATATAGTGTGTGGTATTTTTATTTAATTCTTTTATATTTTTATCTATTACATTTAATGGAATGTTTATTGAATCTTTTAAAAACCCGTTTTCTCTTTCAATATTTTTTCTTACATCCAACAAACTTATATCTGAATCTATTATATCTTTTAAACTGTTTGGAGAAATAGAATTTATTGAGTCTATTTTTTGATTTGAGTCAGTCCAAGATTTAAAACCTCCTTTCAAATAACCTATTACATTATCGAAACCAACTCTTGACAACCTCATAATAGTTTCCGCTTCCTTATTTTTTTCACAGACTAGCAGTATTTTTGTATTAATATCTTTTATAACTGAACCTGCCCAAGGAGCAAAACCGCCATTTAACCCTATGAAAATAGACTTAGGGATAAAGCCTAACTTAAATTCTTCTTGATTTCTTACATCAAGGATTAAAGTATTATTGTTTAAATGTGATTTAAAATCTTCAACATTTAATGGCTTTAAACTATTTTCTAAAACCACATTAAAATCAAAGTAGCCATCTTGATTTAACTTAACATTTGAAGGAAAATAAGTTGGTGGATCAGGTAAATCATCAGTTAATTCTTTGATAAAATCGATTTTATTATAAGAACCATTTAAAGCGTAATTAACAGCTTTTTGATTAGATAATGTATCGACTGTTTCCTTCATCATATTTTTACCACATGCAGAACCAGCACCATGACCTGGATAAACTAAAATATCGTCTGATAATGGTTTTATTTTTTTATTAACTGAATCATACAAAATACCTGCTAATTCTTCTTTTGAAACACCCATATACCTCTGAGCAACATCTGGGATTCCAACATCCCCTAAAAAAAGAGTATCCCCGGTAAAAATACAGTTATCCTTTCCGTATTCATCTTTAAGCAAATAAGATGTGCTTTCTAAGGTATGACCAGGTGTATGAATAGCAGTTAATGTAACTTTACCAATTTTAAAAACCTGGTTATCTTTAGCTATTATAGAGATGAAATTAGGTTTAGCATTTGGACCGTATACAATAGGTGCGTCTGTTTTTTTAGATAATGTTAAGTGTCCACTAACAAAATCAGCATGAAAATGAGTCTCAAAAATATATTTTATTTTAGAATTGGATTTATTAGCTAAATCTAAATAATGGGAAACTTCTCTTAATGGATCTATTACAGCAGCTTCTCCGTTGCTTTCAATAAAGTAAGCTCCTTGAGATAAACAACCTGTGTAAATTTGTTTTACTACCAAAATATATATTATTTAAAAAGTAAAAATAAAAAACTAATCAGGATATTCAATCCTTAAATGATAGATGTTGTTCAATTTTTCTTTTAATATTTTTTTTGCTAACTGAATTTCTTTCAAAGTTATATCGGAATTAATAAATTGATTGTCTAAAATTTGTTTATCAATTATTTTATCAACAAATAAATCTATCAATTTTATAGTAGGTTCTTTTAAACTTTTAGATGCAGCTTCAATGCTATCAGCCATCATGACTATAGCAGTTTCTTTTGAAAAAGGTTTTGGACCTGAATATCGATAATCAAATTCGTTTGATTCTCTACTAGACTTTATTGCTTTATCATAAAAAAATCTAATTATTGATGTGCCATGGTGTGTTCTTATAAAGTCAATAACTCGGTCAGGAAGGCCATTTCTTTTTGCTATTTCTATTCCGTTTGATATATGGTCTTTGATTATAATTGTACTCTCTATAGGCTCTAACTCATCATGAGGATTAAAAGAATTACTTTGGTTTTCAATAAAATAATTTGGATTATTCATTTTGCCAATATCATGATACAAGGCACCTACCCTTACCAACATAACATTAGCAGAAATTTGAATTGCCACAGCTTCTGCAAGGTTAGAAACTGCTAAGGAATGATAAAAAGTACCAGGGGCCTTTTCAGAAAGCTCTTTTAAAAGAGTAGAGTTTGTATTGGTAAGTTCTAGAAGTGAAACGTCTGAAACTAAACCAAATATTTTTTCAAATATATATATTAACGGGTGAACAAATAAAGTAGCTAAACCATTAAAAATAAAAAGTAATGGAATATTAAGATTCACATCATTAATGTCTCCATTTGCAATTATTGAGAAAGACAAATATGATATTATATATATACTTGTAATTATAGAAACTGATACAAATAAGTTAGCTCTTTGGTAAAGGTCAGAGGGAGTTAAAATAGTAATTATACCAGCGATTGTATGTAAAAATAAAAACTCAAAACTATTAGGAACTATAAATGCTAATACAAGCAAAGTAAGTACATGAACAAACAAACCTAACCTAGAATCAAAAAAAGCTCTTATTAGCAATGGAATAGAACATAAGGGAACAACATATATATAATTGGGCTGAAACTTATTAACTGAAACAGTAATAGAAACAAAAATCAAAATTATTAAGAAAATAAAAGTAATTTTAGTATTATTTAAATAAATATTTAATCTATTTTTTTTAAGAAATATAAATAGAAAAAATAAATTAATTCCAACAATTATTAAATATCCAAGTGTAACTAAATTAAAGTTTGATTTTGACCAAATTTGTGATTCAAAATTAAATTTTAAAGATTGTAAAACTGAAAACTTTTGAGAATCAATGATCTCCCCTCTTGAAATAATCCTTTCTCCGTTATTTATAAAACCTTTATTACTAGAGACTTTACTTAAAAGGTTGTCAATATTTAAATTGGTAGTAATTTCATCATAAATTACATCTGGTTTTAAATATAATTTTATAATATTATTAAAAGATATGGAGTCTTTTGAAGAATTATAATAAATTGAATCAAAGGGAAAATCATTTATTGAATTGATTTGCTCATGCTTAAATTTTTGAACAATATTTTTTGATATTAAAAAGATAGAATCATTATTTAAATCAACAAAATCACTTATTAAACCTGGGTTATAAATGTTTTTTAGTTTAGTTAAACCTTCATTATACAAATAAGGAAATGAATCTTTTAACTTTAAACTAATATTAGAAATTACAGAATCAGAAATTCCTTCAACTTTCAAATAATACCTTTTAGATTCACTAGATATTTTTAACTTCTCAAATTCAATTTCAGATTTAGTTTTTTGTATTAGAAAATCAAAGGGAGAAATTAAAGTTTCGTATTTCCAAGGTTTCCCTTCACTAAATTCATACTGAAATTTTCCCTTTTTTGGTATTATATAAACGATAAATACAACAGTGATTAAAAAAAGAATAATTCTGTAAATCTGAGACTGAAGTTTAAAAAAAATATTTAACTTATCTTTCATTAAAAAGAATTAAATCAAAAGTATAAAAATATTTATTTAAAAACTCTTATCTAGTATAGTAGTTTAGGTAAAAAATAATATGAAAGATTTTGGCATTTGTGAATTAAGCGTAGTTCCAATAAGAAAAGATCCGACCAGCTCTAGCGAAATGGTAACACAATTGTTGTATGGAGAAATTTTTAGAATAATAGAGTTTAATGAAAAGTGGTCGAAAATATCAAACGAATTTGATAATTATCAAGGATGGATTCATAATACTCAAGTTTATTTTGTTAAAAAAGTAAATTATGAAACTTTAAAATTATATGATCCTGTATATTCTTTAGACAAAAAGGGATATGTAATAAATTTTGATAATGAAAAGATTTCGGTTCCGGTTGGGAGTTTAATAAGTTCTTGTAAATTTTTAAAAAGTAAATACTTTGGTAAAAAGACAGGGGCTAAAGATTGTGATATTGTTGAAACAGCTAAGTTATATTTAAACTCCCCATATTTATGGGGAGGGAGAACTTTTTATGGAATTGACTGTTCTGGTTTTTCTCAATTAGTTTATAAAATCCTAGGTATTGAAATAAATAGAGATGCTAGTCAACAGGCATTACAAGGAAAAATTATTTCAAGAAAAAAAGTAGTTCCAGGAAATCTAGCTTTTTTTGGTGAATCTTTAACTAAAATTACTCACGTAGGAATCATACTAAACATTCATGAAATTATACACGCTTATGGAAAAATAAGAATTGATAAAATCAACAGAGATGGAATTATCAACTCAGAATCTAATAAATTAACTCACAAGCTAATTTATTTTAGAAATTACTAATTTTCTAATTCTTGAATTTTAGCAGTCATTAATTTATAATTTTCATTGTCCCCAACAGTATAATAAATATTTTTAGCAGTTTTTAAAGCTTCTATGTTTTTAGAATCAATTTCAATGAGTTTTTCTAAATAAGGTAAGCAAGAAGTATATAAGTTTTCTCTGTCTTGTTTTAACTTATCATATTTTTCAGAATCACTTCTTTTATTAGATGTAGCTAATTCATTCATTTGTTCAACCAGAGCACTTTCACCTTCCAAAATCAATCCAACTAAATTTAAATATGTAGCAGCATAATCAGGATCTAATTCTAGTGCCTTTTTATAATAATTCATAGCATCTTCAAACTCACCTTGCTCTACGTTAATAACCCCTAAATTATAATATAAAATAGCATTATCTGGATCTTTGGTGATTGCTTCTTTCATTAAGACTTTAAACTTATCCTTATCACCTAATTTCATATATAAATCAGCTTCAGAAAGCAAAAGATTCAAATCCTCGGGATTAATTTCTCTAGCATCCTTAATAGCAGTAATAGCTTTATCAGTTTCTCCTAATTGAACATAAATGAGTGCTATATTTTTAACAATCTCAGGAAGTCTAGATTCAGTCTTTCCTATTCTTGGATTATTATAATCTTTTGAAGATTTAAAAAGGTTATATTCTGTTTGACTAACTTTTTCTTCAATTTGAGTCTCTATTGGAGTTATGAAATATTCTGAAACTACACCTGTATAACCTATTTCTTTTAACTTATCATAATAACCTAATGCAACTTGATAGTCGCTTGCATTTACAGAGCTAGAGGCAGCAAAATATAAATAAGTTAAACTACCTTCTTTAGAAGGGTTTATTGAGTAAGCATCGTATAACTTTTTTGAAGCACTAATGAAATCTTTATTTTTGTTGTCTTCAACTGCAGAATTAACTAATTCTATTTCTACTTGATCAATTAAAATATTAGAATTTTCAGAATATTTATCCAACTTATCTAATTCTATTGATTTTCTAAGTAACGATACAGCTTCATTAAAGTTAGTATCACCTTTATTAGCCCATCCCAATAAATAATAATAATGAGCTTGATACTTTTGATCTGAAGAAGAAATAATACCCTCGATTTGAGAAAGAATATCTAAAGCTTCATTATAAAAACCTTCATCCAAGCGTTTTTCTGCATTTCTTAATTCTTTCTTTTGAGTATAACCAAAAAAAGTGGTTAATAGTAATATTGAAATTATAAGTTTTTTCATTATTTTAAATTATTTTGAATCTTTTTTGTTATTATCTAAATTTTCAACAGCAACATCATCTTCAATGTTTTCTAAATCTTCTACATTATCGTCATCGTGTACTACTTTAGCAACAGCTGCTATAGAGTCATTTTCTTTTAAATTAATTAACTTAACACCTTGTGTAGCTCTACCCATTACTCTCAAAGAAGAAACTTCCATTCTAATAGCAATTCCAGATTTATTTATAATCATCAAATCGTCATTGTCAGTGACATTTTTAAGAGAAACTAATTTACCTGTTTTTTCAGTCACAGATATTGTTTTAACCCCTTTACCTCCTCTGTTAGTCATTCTATAAGCATCCAAACTTGATCTTTTTCCATATCCATTTTCAGAAACAACTAA
>MDSY01021050.1_pt1 | contig 10631 bp, 12 predicted proteins | sample 811131 | NCBI WGS metagenome assembly MDSY01 (sample SAMN05326643, study PRJNA326480) | marine metagenome | isolation source: seawater | place: Atlantic Ocean: South West | collected 2010
AGTTCCTTCATATCTAAAAATTTTAGTTAATCTTCCTTCATCTACTTTTTTACCCTGAAGATTTATAGCTTTAATTTGCTGATTAGCTTTAGCTGTTCCTTGGGCTATCCTACCAACCAAACTTCTTCCTAAAAAACTATCTGCATATAGTAGAGTAGATAACATTGCAAAAGGTTTGCTCTTATCTAGTTTAGCTGGCTTAACATGACTAATAATTAAGTCTAATAAAGGATGTAAATTATCTCTTGGCCCGTCAATTTCTTTTGAGGCCCAACCAGATCTTCCACTTGCATATAAAACTGGAAAATCTAATTGTTCATCATTTGCATCTAAACTAACGAATAAATCAAAAGTTTCATCTAGAACCTCAGATGCTCTTTGATCTGCTTTATCTAATTTATTGATTATGACAATTGGCTTTAAACCTTGCTTCAAGGCTTTTGCAAGTACAAATTTTGTTTGCGGCATCACACCTTCAGCGGAGTCTATTAATAATAAAGCACCATCAGCCATATGCAGAACACGCTCCACTTCTGCAGCAAAGTCTCTGTGTCCTGGAGTATCAATAATATTAATTCTAGATTCTTTCCAGTCAATTGAAGTTGGTTTAGCTAAGATTGTAATTCCTCTTTCTTTTTCGAGTTCTCCGGAGTCCATTACTCTTTCTTCAACTACTTCGTTTTCTCTAAATGAACCGCTTTGTTTCATTAAAGTATCGATCATAGTAGTTTTTCCATGATCAACATGTGCAATAATAGTTATGTTTCTTATATCTTGAGCCATATATTTAAAAAATTAATATTTTAATAGTAAATAGAATAAATTTTTATATTTTATGAGGTATATACACTATTATTGAAAAAAATCTATCAACTTATATAGTTCGCTTAAGTCTTAGTATTTTTTCAGATATATTCTTTATTATCTTGTAAAAAAATAAATTATTAACTTTATTTAGTGCTTCTTTGTAGGTAATAATTTTTTTAACATTATCTTTTAAGAATTTTTCAAAATTTACAAAATCTGAAGCAGACCAGGTATTTAAATGAATCTGTGTAGTTTGAATTCCAAAAGGTAGAATCATGACTTTATGAAACAATTGGGGAATAAATGTAATATTATTTTCAATATAAGGCATTAACCCATATCCATCTATAACCTCAAAAATTCCAGCTGCTTTGAGAGCTTTAAAGGTATTAAGATCATATGTATGATTTGGCGCAAAAAAGGATTTAACTTCGATATTTTTTTCTTCAAATATTTTTAATCCATTTTTTATTTTTAAAAATTGAACCTCGTAAGAATGGCCATAAAATTCTGAGTTTCCACCATGTCCAAAGTAATCTTTTTTTTTCGTATTATTTTCATATACATGAGAAAACCCATGCATAGAAATTTCCCATCCTTTTTTTTTCCATTCTTTAACTTTTTCCCAGAAATTATTTTTTTTTGGAAACATTAATAAAGATTCATCTTTATTATAAGGTATCACTCCTAATATTGGCTTAATTTTATATTCATCGAAAAGCATCTCTAATTTATCCATTGTTTCCCAGGACATATTTTCTGCAACATCATCAATTCTGATTAATAAACCAGTATTATCAGAAAAATATTTTTTTAAATTAAATATCATTTTAATTAAATTTATTTTTTAAAATTTTAAAAACTTTACGTAATTGACCATTTGTATCTAAGTGTTTTATATAAATTTTTAATTTTAAAAAAGGCAAAACTAATAATCCAATAGTACTATAAGATGAAACATGATTAAATAAGTAGTCTGTATTATTTGACCAACTACTTTTATAGGATTCTTCGCCGAGAGTGAAGTCAAAAACATTAAGTTTTTTAGAAATTGACCATCTTATTAAAAATGAAATTAATAGTCGTCCAGGAGAAAATTTTCTAAGTTTTTTTTGATTCATAGAAAGTAAAAGATAATAAAATCTTTTTTTATAAATTACCCCCCAATGTATGCCTATTAATTCGGCGTTAAAGGTCAAAGCACTTAAATGAATTTTGATATATTTATTTTTTTTTATAGTTAACTCCTGATAAAATTTCAAAAGTTTGTTCGTGGATAAAGCGCTCATACCTTGTGATGATAAGCGTATATTTTTTTGTATAAATAGTTTATTTATAATTTCACTTCTATTTTCTGAAAGGTCAAATTTTTTAAAGTTTAACAAACCTTCTTTTTTTAGGTTCTTTTTTTTTCTCATATTTTGAAGATAAAATTCTTTTTTTAAAACTTTTTTATTATAATCATTCCAGTTATTGGGTAATAAAATTGAAAAAGTTTTACTATCTCGATAGTTTTTTAAAAAAGAAACAAAAGGATTATTTATTTGATCAATTTGCTTTGGCTGTTTGATAAGAAAAATTATATCAATTTTGCTTATTTTCTCTAAAATTTTACTAAATAAGTCTGTAAAATTTTCACTATTAAAAATAAAATCTTTACTTATTAAAGGCGAACAATAGTCTGCATGTTGATCTCCAACCCATTTTAATTGATTAAATGAATTTTTTTTTTTAATTTCAAAAGGTAATATGCAAATTATTTTAGAACTAATTTTAACAACAACTACTTGAAGTAAATACCCTTTATTTTTTGCTCTAAAAGTTTCAAACCATGTTTCAAACCAATCAAAACTTTGAAAACAATAACTGTAAGATAAGCCTTCAAACTCTTGCCAGGATTTTTTTAACTCATCATTTATTTCAGAAAAGATCTTTATTTCAAAATTCATTATTTAAATACATAAATTATAAAAGTTAACTTTAATATAATTTACTATTAATGTGGTAATTTTAAGGTACAAAAGCTCCTATTTGTCTAGACAAGCTTTTTTCTTTATGATAATTCAATCATCTTTAAACTTATGGTCACAATAAAAACCTTCATAAAGTATTTATTAGCAAAAATTTTTACTTTGAAATTTTTGCAAAGATTGTCCCAAAATATTATTTGGCGAGATATTTTAAAAATTAGTACTCCTAAAATAGTTTCAAGCGTGACTGGAAACATGAAACATGAAATTTGGAATAAAAAAGTCAGAGATGTAGTGTGGGACAAAGTACCTGAATTTATTGATACAAATAAAGATATTTTATTTTTAGAATTTGGAGTGTGGGAAGGTTATTCAATTAAATATTTTGCTAACAAGTACAAAAGTCCAGGCTCAAAGTTTTATGGATTTGACACTTTTACAGGAATGCCAGAAAATTGGCGATACATGTACGAAGGTCATTATAATCAAGAGGGTAGTGTACCCAAGACAAAAGATAACCGAATAAAATTTTTAAGAGGTTTATTTCAAAAAACCCTTCCAAGTTTTTTAGAAAATCTAAAAGAGGAGTCTAAGTCTAAAACTATAATTATTCACCTTGATGCAGTATTACATTCATCGACTTTATTCACTCTTTTTAAATTAGATGAATATTTTAGAGAATATTATTTCATTTTTGATCAACTGGGAACTGATGAGTGTCGAGCATTTAATAATTTTAATGATGCAAAACAAAAGAATTTTGAATTGTTATTGATGAGCGAGTGGAATTATGCTCCGGAAGTTGTTTTTGGAAAATATATAAATAATAAAAATTAAATTAATATAAAAAATCTATTTTGGTTGCGGGGGTAGGATTTGAACCTACGACCTTCAGGTTATGAGCCTGACGAGCTACCAGACTGCTCCACCCCGCGATAATTCAAACTTTTTTCAAGTTAATTGCCTGCAGCTTATCTTTTTCTTTTTTTATTTCAAATTCAACTTTTTGATCTTCTCTTAATACTCTTAGTTTTGAATCCTCTAATGACGAGACATGTAAAAATATATCTTTTTCTGTTCCGTCTTCTGTTATAAATCCATAGCCTTTTTTTGCGCTAAACCATTTAACTATACCTTTAGGCATTTTTCCTTTTAATTTTTAAATTAAAGTCTATTTTTAAGTTTTTGTAGTTTTTTTACTCTTTTAATGTTTTCTGTTTTTATTCTTTTTTTTCTTTCAGAGGGCTTCTCATAATTACTTTTCATCTTAACAACTTTAAAAAAACCTTCTTTTTGAAGTTTTCTTTTTAAAACTCTTAATGCTTGTTCAACGTTGTTATCTTTAACTTCTATTTTAATAAAAACCTCCTGTTAATTTTAGAACGGTTGTTAACATCTAAGTAATGAATTGTCTAGATTGAATTAAAAAGGCTTTTTAGGCACTTTTTTTTCAAAATTGGCTCTATATTTTTTTAATAGAGTATTTATTTCAGGGTAAGTACTGGATAATATCGCAATAGCAAATAGAGCTGAATTAATTGCACCAGCTTTTCCTATTGCTAAAGTGGCTACTGGCACCCCAGCTGGCATTTGAACAGTTGAAAGCAAACTATCAATACCTTTTAAAACACTTTCAATCGGAACTCCTAAAACTGGAATTGTTGTTAGGGCTGCAGTTACACCTGCAAGGTGTGCGGCACCACCAGCTGCAGCTATAATAACTTTTGTCCCTTTTTTTTCTGATTCCTTAATAAATTTTTCTAATCTTTTAGGCGTTCTATGAGCAGATATAACTCTAACGTCGATATCTATTTTAAAAGACTTTAATGTGTCGCAACAATTTTTCATTATTTCCCAGTCAGACTTACTACCCATTATTACTCCGACAGTAGGTTTATTTTTCTTCTTCATTAACATTTTGTTTTTTTTCTTCCCTTAATTTAATTTTTTTCTCTCTTTCCACTCTTCTTTTTGCTTTTTCTAAAGTTTTTTCAAAATTTTGCTGAGTACAAAGAGCTAAAATTACTGGATCTCTAGCTTTAAGACTTGAGAAGTTCCAATAACTTCTTTTTCTAATAAGTAATACGGTCCCTTTAGTACTGCCAACAAGTTTAGATATTTGACCGTCAGTTAATTCAGGTGCATTTTTACAAAGCCAAAGTATAGCATCTGGTCTATCTTGTCTTTTAGATAAAGGCGTATATTTAGGTTTTTTTCTTTCCTTAACTTCTACATCTTCAGTTTTTTTAATTAAATTTAAATTTTTTTCTGGATCTTTAGAACATAAATCAATCTCGTCCCTAGTTAGCTGACCAGCTAAAATCGGGTTATATGCTTTTATTCCTTTAGCGACATCTCCATCAGCTATACCTTTTACCTCTAATTCATGCAGGCTACAAAAGTTAGCTATTTGTTTAAATGTTAGTGTTGTATTTTCTACTAGCCAAACAGCTGTAGCTTTTGGCATGAACGGCGTTTCAGACATATTTTATTTTTTTGCTCTTAGATTACTAAATTTTTTATTATATTTACTAACTCTTCCTTTATCTAAAATTTTTTGTGTTCCACCAGTCCAAGCGGAATGTGATTTAGGATCGACATCTAGTTTCAATACGTCATTTTCTTTACCCCATGTAGATCTTGTTTCAAATTCACTGCCATCGGTCATTACAACTTTAATTTTATGATAGTTAGGATGTATATTTTTTTTCATTTGAGGTGTTTTATATTATATATTTATTTTACTCAATAATTTTTTTGAAAAACTACCTAGTAACTCTTGATGAATATTTGAATTAGTGGCTATTATATTCTTTTTTGTTGATTTTTCTTCTTCACTTTGCATAAAACTAACAAAACCGCCGGCTTCCTTTAAAATAATCAGTCCAGCAGCTATATCCCAATATCGCAAGTCCCACTGCCAATATCCATCAAATCTACCACATGCAACATTTGCAATGTCTAGAGCAGCACTTCCAAACTTTCTGATAGATGATTCAGTGATGCCTGAAATCTTAATATATTCTTCAAAAATAGTTTCTTTACTTTTATTATCAAATTTAGGTCCACCTGTAACCAACAAAGAGTCTTTTAATTTTTTTTTATTTGAAACTCTTATTCTGGAGTTATTTAAAAATGCCCCATTTCCTTTTTCGGCAAAAAACATTTCATCTTTAATCGGGTCAAATATTATGCCACTAATTATTTCTCCTTTTTCTTCATACCCTATTGAAATAGCAAATTGCGGTATGCCGTTAAGAAAATTAAGAGTTCCATCAATAGGGTCAATTATCCATCTATTGTTTTTATTATCTTTATTAATTGCTCCAACTTCTTCACTTAAAATACCATAACTTTCATTTACTTTTAATAATTCTTCTATAATAATTTTTTCGGCTCTTTTATCTGCCGCAGAAACAAAGTCACCAGGTCCTTTAGAGGATACCTGAAGTTTTTCTATTTCTCCAAAATCTCGAATTAGAGATTTAGAAGCCTTCATACAGGCCTTATGCATAATATTCATTTTTGGTGAGTTCAATCTCATTTTAATTTATTTTTTTTATGTATTCTAAAGTTCGAGTATCTAAGATAATTTTATCTCCAGATTCAATAAAAGGAGGCACGTCTGTATTTATTCCACAATCTAAAATAGCAGGTTTGTATGACGAAGAAGCAGTTTGATTTTTTATAGCAGCATCAGTGGATTCAATTATGCATTCAATATTATTAGGAAGATCAATTGACATAGGTTTTTCTTCCATAAAAGTAATTGTTACTTCAAGACCTTCTTTTAATAATTTATATTTTTCCCCAGTTAGAGATTTCGAAATTTCTACTTGTTCAAAAGTTTCATTATCCATAAAATGACAATTATCTCCATCTAGATATAAAAAATTAAATTTTTTTTCTTCTAACTCCGCTTTTTCAACAGCCTCACTAGACCTAAATCTTTCATTTAGCTTGGTTCCTTTCAAAATGCTTTTTAATTCCACTTGATTAAAAGCACCACCTTTTCCTGGTTTGACATGTTGAGTTTTAAGAACATTCCAATAATCATTTTTATGCTCAATGATCATTCCTGGCTTAATTTCAATAGCTGTAATTTTCATATAAATTTTTTTATAGCAAACTCTGGTTTTAGAGCAGGGTTATCCCAAATAAAACTTGATATTGCAATATATTTGGCCCCTGCATTAATTAATTTTTTATAATTTCTATCAGTAATACCGCCTATTACAACAATCGGTTTTTTTATTTCTTTCTTTGCCCACCTTAAAACTTTTAAATCTGCTTTTTTTGCGTTTGGTTTTAATTTTGAGTTATAAAAAGATCCAAAAGCAATATAATCAATTTTATTTTTTATCGCTATCTGCGCAAGCTTTTTAGAGTTATGACAAGTGACTCCAATTATTCTATTTTTTAAAAATTTTCTCCCTTCAGCTATAGATCCATCTAACTGACCAATATGACAACCATCAGCATCAATTTTTTTTGCAATTTTTGTAGAGTCGTTAATGATAAGTTTTACATCATATTTTTTTGTAATATTTTTGATCTTTTTACCAATTTTGGTAATTTTTTTATCAGATTCATTTTTTAGTCTCAATTGAAAGAATTTAACTTTCTTTGATTCTAAAACTTTTACTAAATCAGTATAAAAATTTTTGTAAATTTTATTAGGAGAGATTAAATATACTAATCTTTTCAAATTAATTAAGCTGCCACTTCTTTTTCTAAATTTTCAGTCCATTCTCCTTTAGAGGAAAGACTGTTCATTTTAGCTCTATGAGCAAAAGCATCTTGAACTTTTTTTAAATTATTCAAATCTGCACCGAAAGCTTTCAAAGCACTTGCCTGTAAACCTCTTCCATAAGAATAAGTTATTAGGAATTTAGTATCATTAATTTTATTAATTTCATTTAAGTTTTTGCTTGCTTCTACTTCTGATTGGCCGCCAGATAAAAAAGCTATCCCAGGTACTTCATTTGGTACATTTTTTTTTAAACAATCTAATGTTTTTTTTGCTATTTCTTCTGAGCTAACTTTTTTTGAACAATTAGAACCTGGAATAACCATATTAGGTTTTAAAACAGTTCCCTTCAAGTCAACTTTGTTTAGGGCAAGTTCATTAAAGCATTCATTTAATACATTAGTAGTAACTTGATAACATTTTTCAATATCATGAGATCCATCCATTAATACTTCCGGTTCTACTATTGGTACCATTTTTGATTCTTGTACTAAAGCAGCATATCTTGCTAGAGAGTGAGCATTTGCTTTAATAGATTGCGAAGAAGGATATTTTTCTCCAATATTATAGACAGCTCTCCATTTAGTAAATCTTGCACCAAGTTTATAATATTCTTTTAATCTTTCTCTTAGTCCATCAAGTCCCTCAGTAATAGTTTCTTCAGCTGAACCTGCCAGAGGTTTGGCTCCTTTATCAACTTTAATTCCTGGGATAGAATTACTTTTTATTATTAATTCAGGAATAGAGATCCCTAGAGTAGTTTTTTGTCTAATTGTTTCATCAAATAAAATAACTCCACCAATATAATTTTTCATTGCCTCAGCACTAAAAAGAGTTTGTCTAAAATTTAATCTATTTTCCTCTGTATTCTCTACGTTTATGCTTTTAAATCTTTTAGCTATTGTGCCTGTGCTTTCATCAGCGGCCAATATACCTTTTCCTTTTGCACACATTTTTTTTGCGATTTCTTCTAAAGTCATAAAATAGTATTTATTTTAAAACACTAAGACCAGGCAAGTCTTTTCCTTCAAGAAATTCTAAAAAGGCACCACCAGCTGTTGATAAGTGAGAAAACATTAATTTTTTTTGTAGTTTATTTATTGCCGAGACTGTATCACCACCACCAATAATTGATATTAATGATTTGTTAATAGTATTTTCTGAAATTTTATTTGCTATTGCATCGGTTCCTTTTGAAAAATTTTTGTTTTCAAAATAACCAGCAGGACCGTTCCATAAAATAGTTTTTGAGTCATCTATAATGTCCTCAATATTTTTAATAGTTTCAGAACCTATATCTAAAATAATTTCATCTTCATTTATTAAGTTTTGTTTCTTTACAGTATTGGAACCTTCAAAACTTGTAGATACAGCACAATCAGTTGGTATGATTATTTCACAATTATTTTTTTTACCTTCTAAATAAATTTTTTCAATTATTGTCTCAACATTTTTTTCTAATAGTGATTTTCCAATTTTGAAACCTTTATAAGCTAAAAAATTATTTGCCATTGCTCCAACAATTATAATGTTATTTACATTTTTTATTAGTTTGGAAATTATGCCAATCTTAGTTGAAATTTTTGAACCACCGATAATACAAGTAACTGGTTTTTTTTTATCACCTACTACTAAATTAATTGACTCAATCTCTTTTTGTAAAAGAGGGCCAGCATAAGCATGTTTTACATAATTTGTAATTTTATGTATAGAAGCTTGCTTTCTATGAGAACAGGAAAAAGCATCGTTGACATAAATTTCTCCTAGCAAAGCAAGCTTTTTTGCAAAATTTTCATCATTATTTATTTCTTCATTAAAAAATCTAATATTTTCTAATAAGAGTATATCTCTTGGTTTTAGATATGAAGTTTTATTTCTGGTTTCGCTATCTATGTCTCCTGTAAAAAAATAGACATTAGTTTTAATTTTTTCTTTTATATATTTATAGATTGGAAGCAAAGAGAGATCTTTATTTTTTACACCATTTGGTCTGCCCAAGTGTGAAACAATAATTATTTTTGAATTTTTTTCTACTAGCTTTTTTAAAAAAGGTAATACTAATTTAATTCTAGTGTCATCTTGGATTTTTTTGTCTTTTAAAGGTACATTTAAATCTAATCTTAAAATTATCGTTCTATCTTGAATATTTAAATCTTTGGGAAAGTATTTTATTCCACTCATTTTTAATTTTTAAATTATTTTCTCAACATTTTTTGGACTAGAGCTACTATTTTATCACTAGTTAAGTTAAAATGATCATATACTTCTTTGAATGGAGCGCTTTCTCCAAAAGAATTAATTCCCAGTGAAACGCCATGAGTTCCAGTATATTTATCCCAACAACTAACGCATCCTGCTTCAATAGTTATGATCATTGACTCCTTTTCTAGAATTTTGTTTTTGTACTCTTGAGTTTGTTTATCAAATAGTTCTTGGCAAGGCATTGATACAACTTTTGAGTCAATATTATTTTTTTTTAATAGTTTTTGAACATTCATCGCTAATTCGACTTCAGAGCCTGACGCAACTAAAACAATCTTATTATCATGAGATGTTATATTAACTTCGTACGCACCAAAAGAAGCTTTATTTTCTTTCGATAATTTTGGATTGACGTATGGAAGTTTTTGTCTTGATAACGCTATTACGCTTGGCACATTTTTACTTTTTAATGCTACTTCCCAGCACTCAAGAGTTTCATTTATATCTGCTGGACGAAAAACATTTAAATTTGGTATTGCTCTTAATCCTGCTAGCTGTTCTATTGGCTGGTGTGTTGGACCGTCTTCTCCAAGACCAATGGAGTCGTGGGAAAAAATATAAATAACTTTTAATCCCATTAAAGCTGATAATCTTATAGCTGGTTTACAATAATCAGAAAAAATTAAAAATGTTCCTCCGTAGGGGATTAAACAATTGTATAAAGCTAAACCGTTCATAATTGCAGCCATACCGTGCTCTCGAACACCATAGTGAATGTAATTACCATTAAAATTTTTTTTTGATATTACTTTTGAATTACTCGTTTTAGTATTATTTGACCCACTTAAATCTGCGGAACCTCCTATTAATTGAGGTAGTAGTTCTGACACACTTTCTATAAC
>MDSY01002306.1_pt1 | contig 10628 bp, 3 predicted proteins | sample 811131 | NCBI WGS metagenome assembly MDSY01 (sample SAMN05326643, study PRJNA326480) | marine metagenome | isolation source: seawater | place: Atlantic Ocean: South West | collected 2010
AGTAGTTCCGCTAATATCCACTTTATTTCCAGTAGCAGGAATCCCAAACATTTCTCCATCATGAGTACCTTTAAAATTCCAGTGTTTTACTAATTTGTCGCCTTGAGCAAAAATATCTACAAAAGAAAATTCCGCATCAGAAAAACCTGTCAAATAGTTGTTGTAATAATCCTTGAACAAATCTATTCCAGTTAAATCTCCTGTTGCAGTTACCACTGTTACATTTTCGTCAAAACTATCAGAATTAATAAGATTTATATCTCTTTCTGCGAAAACCTTATTCCACACAGATTTATAAGTATTAATGTCTTTTTGAACTTGAGCATTTGCAGTTTCTAGAGCTTGACATTCCTCACTTGGTTGGTTAGAACAGCTCACAATTAAAAGAACTGAAACTAAAAATAATAATTTTTTCATTTATTTAAATTTTGTTTGTAAAGTAAATATAGAAAGACTTTTTAAAATATTTAGTTAAAAAAAAAGAACCAAGTTGAATAGTACTTTTTTTTATGTAAATTGATTAAGTGTTAAAGTTTTATTTAATATGAAGAAACTATGTAATATTTTGTTTGTTTGTTTTTTAACATTTTCAGCTTATTCTCAAGAAATCGTTTGGGAAAATTTAAGTTCTGAAAATAATAAAACTGTATTTAAAACTAATTCAGAGGTAATAAATAAAACATTAATTAATATCAAAAATAATATAATTACTGATATTAAGTTTCCGGTTGATAATGTTAATTTCGAAGAATTCCGCCTTAAAAAAGATTCTGATCTTAAAAAAGATGGCAAATCTAATGTTCAATTATTTAAAGGGTTTTCCAAAACTAAAAAAGATAAGATCTTTATAAATGTTATTGGAGATATAATTACTATTACAATAATTAAACCTAACAAAAGACTTCATCTTTCTAATATCAAAAATAAAAATAAGTTTATTCTTAAAGAAATTGATTCTTCAAAAGAATTTGACAATATCAATTTAGAAAATGATATTATAAATCATTCAGAACATTCTTAAAAAAAAAAACTAGCAACTAATAATCTGGATCCAGTTGGCAAAACACCAGATTTAATAAAATATAGAATGGCCATTTCTCCTACAGCTGAGTGGTCAAACTATTATATTGATTTATATGATGCTCAAGATTTAGGTATTGACAATAAAAAAGCACTTGTAACATCTGAATTAAATATTGCTGTTTCAGCACTAAATGCAATTTCCGGAAGAGATCTTTCTATTTTATTTGAATTAATCCCTGATAATGATAAACTTATTGTTTTCGACACTAACCTTGATGGGTTTACTGCTGGAGAAAAATTTACTCAACTGGGGGAAAACATGACTAAATTAAACAATACCGTTGGGTTTAATTCTTTCGATATTGGACACGTTGTGGATGTGGGAGGTGGAGGAGTGGCATATCTTGGATCATTATGCGGTTCTTCAAAAGGTGGAGGTCAAACTGGTGGTGTTAATGGTACTACATTTCATTTTGTTCTAGCTCACGAGGTTGGTCATCAACTTGGAGCACCACATACTTTTAATGCAAATGTTGGATCTGGAACAAATCGAGTAGAAACTGGAGCTGGAGTAACTATTATGGGTTATGGACCCAGAGCTACTGAGAATTTATATTATCATGCTAAATCAATTAAAGAAATAACTAGTACAATGGCCTCGCGAAACTGTGGGGCAGACGTAGAAAGGTACTCGAACACTGTTCCATATTATATAACCGCCCCAACAAGCTTAACGTACACAGTACCAACTGGAACTCCAATTGTATTAGGAGATGATTTTGAGATTACTGATGCCGAAGAATCTAATCAGATGCTGTTTAACTGGGATCAGGTTGATGGAGAAAAAACAGTTTCTCCCCCAATAAATACAAGTGTAGTAGGACCAGCTTTTGTTTCTAAATTTCCCATCTCAAATCAAGAAAGATATTTGCCAAATCTTGAGACTGTATTGGCAGGCGACACCCAAAATGAGCTAGAAGTTATACCACGATTGTCTAGAAATATGAATTTTACATTTACAGCTAGAGACAATAAAACTGGTGGAGGTGCTGTAATGCAAGAAGATTTTGTTATAAATTTTGTGAGATCACAATTTGGGCCTTTTAGAGTTTTAAGTCAGAACTCTAATGGGTTGTCAGTAAACCAAAATAAAGAAATTGAAATTAGATGGAATCACCAAGCTGCTCCAAACACAGAGTTTGTAGACATTGATATTTCATATGACGGGGGGAATTCTTTTACATATAACCTTGTAAAAAATTCTGCTAATGATGGATCAGAAAAATTAATTATTCCTGACTTTAATAAGTCATCTAATGCAAGAATAAGAGTTAAAGCATCAGATAATATATTCTATTCAATAAATGCGGCAAACTTTACAATACTAGATCCTTCTTTTGAGTTAAATATGGTTAATCCACCTACAACTAAATGTTATAGCGAAACAACTGAAATATCTATCGATCCAATAGGAGGAGCAGGAGCGCCTTACAGTATTTTGTGGGAAAAATTAAATGAAAACAATCAATGGGTTGAAGCTAAAGATTTAGATAATAATCCAAAATTATTATCTAAAATATTTCCTGGAAATTACAGGGTTAATGTTAGTGATAAAGATTCAAACTCTTATGCCTCACCTGTGGTTATTGCGAACGGTCCAAAAGAAAAGCTAAAAATAGAAACCACTTTTTCCAATATAAATTTAAACTGCTTTGGGGATAATAATGGAAAAGTGGAAATAAATCCATCAGGTGGTATTTTTCCTTATACTCTATTATTAAATGATAAAGTTGTTACAAGTGGGCTTAAAATAAATGAGATATATGCAATTAATGATTTGACTGTTGGTAGTTTCACATTACAACTAATTGATGCGAACGGTTGTTTATCTGAACAAACTAATTTTGAAATTACACAACCTCAATACAAATTAAAATTAAAAAGCTTTGCCATCGAAAATACTAAAAATGAAGATGATGGAGGTATTACAATTGAAATTGAAGGAGGAACTGAAGAATACTCTTACCATTGGAATGGGCCTAATGAATACACTTCACAGGATCAAAATTTGACAAACTTAAAAGTTGGAAATTACATTTTAAAGGTTACTGATGGTAATGGATGTGAATTTTTTAATGAATTCTTAGTTGAAAAAGAAAGTAAGTATAATTACAGTATTTCAATTGCTAATATTTTATGTACTGGTTCAGAAACTGGGCAAATTAAATCTAGTCCAAGTGGTGGAAATGGAGGGCCGTTCAATTTTGAATGGTATAATAAATCCGACGAACTCATTTCAACCCAGAAAGAAATAATTAATTTAAAAAGTGGCTTATATAAATTAAAAATTACTGATTCTAATAATGAAGAATTTCCTGTAAAAGAAATTACTATTGTAGAGCCCAAAGACCCTGTACAACTTTTAATTTCTGATTTAATAAGTTTAAATTGTAAAGGGGACGATATTGGAAAATTCAAAATAAATATTTCTGGGGGAAAGGCTCCTTATAAATATCTGCTAAATAGTGAATTGATTCAATCTAATATTAGCGTTGATGGAATAAACGAAAAAATAGTAGTTCAGGATAATCTAATCAGCGGAATATATAAAGTTGAAATCATAGATAGTAACGGTTGTTCATCAACTGTACAAACAATAATATCAGAACCTGAACTCGAGCTTTCTGTTTCAGATTCTAAAATAAAAAATGTTACAAAATTTAATTTAAATGATGGTTCTATTGAAATTGAAGTAAATGGTGGTACCGTAAACGATCAAGAAACTTATAGTTACAGTTGGACTGGACCAGATAATTTTATTTCTTCAATTAAAAATATTTCTAAACTAAAGCCAGGTGTTTATAATTTAAAAGTAACAGATGTAAATGAATGCTTCATTGAAAATAATTTCGAAATAAAATCTCCTAATGCTTTTGTTTTTAATTCATTTATTACAAGTCCCCCAACTTGCTATGAAGGTAGCAATGGAAAAATAAACTTTAGCTATGGCGGAGGCTATGGTGCTCCATTTAAAGTTAAATGGACTAAAAAAGTTAATTCTGAATTTGTTTCAATTGATGATCAACTACCAAACGATAGTTCTCTTGAAAATATATCCTCAGGGGCTTATAAAGTTGAAGTTATTGATTCTGAAAGTATTTCATATGAATATGAAAATGAAATTATAGTTAATTCAGTAAATGAATTTTTAATTAACTCGACTTCAAATATAATTGCTGAAACATGTCCAGGTTCAAATGATGGTCAATTTACTATTAATGTAAATGGAGGAACATCTCCCTACAATTATTATTTTGATAATGAATTGATAGCCACTAACAGGGGAGACTCGTCAAATACTGATGAATATACTGTTGAAAATCTTAGTAAAAATGAGTACACTTTTTATGCTATTGATGCTAATGGATGTGTTACTAGTCCAGTTATAGTTAAAATTGACGGAGATGATCCAATTGAAATTTTAAACGAAGGGATTGCTACAACTAATATTTCATGTGTCAATGGAAGTGACGGAAAAATTGATTTAATTGTTGCAGGTGGAGATTCATCTGGAAACTTTACTTACCAATGGTCAGGTCCTAATGGATATACTTCTAATTCTAAGGACATAGCAAATCTTTCTAATTCTGGGACTTACAGTGTTAAGATATCTCAAAATAATTGTCTAATAACAAAAGATTTTGAACTAATTGAACCTGAAGAATTAACAGCCTCAGTGTCAAACATAGTACACTCTCAATGTGTTGGCGATGGATCATATCAAATTACAATAAACGGGGGAACTTCTCCTTGGACTGTTGGTGGCTACTCATATGGATCAGTAGGACAAGAATCTACTACACTTAGCTTTAACGAAATAGGTGCTGGAACTTATAATGTTACTGTAACAGATTCTAATAGCTGCGCATCAATTGATCTAAGCGCAGAAGTTTTAGGATCATCTAAAGCTATTAGTGTTGAAACTGAAAATATTGTTGGCTGTGATTCTGATATTAAAAATGAAATAAAGGTTACTCTTAGCGGAGGAGATTTCTTTTTAGATGGCTCAAAAGAATTTTACAAAGTAAATATTTCAGGTCCTAATAAAAATGAAAATTTAAATTTGGAAGAAAGTATTCAATATTCTTTTACAAACTTAGATGATGGACTTTATACTTTAAATATTACTGAAAGAGATCATACTTCTACTAACGATTCTAATTCTAACGGATGTGTCACAAAAAAAGAAATATATATTTCATCTAATGTAGAATGGTCAGGATCAGATACTAACAACATAACTTGTGTTGATCTAAACAATGTGCCTGCAAATGATGGGAACAAAACATATTTTAAAGTTAATGGTGGTAAATCGTTTATTGACGAAAACAATCAGGAATATTACAAATACGTATTGGATTTTAATGGAACAATAACCTCGGGAAATGTGATGAAAGACTCTAATTTAGCCTTATCAAATTTAGAATCTGGAACTTACAAACTCACAATAACAGAAGCAAATAATTGCACGAGTGAAGATATCTTTGAAATTACACAACCTTCAGTATTGGATACAAAAATTAAAAAAGTTACTAATGCGTGTTATGATCCACAGGTTAATAATCAAAAGGGGAAAGTAGATTTTTTAATAAAAGACGGAACTGCTCCATATAATTTATATTTAATTGACAGTGATAATAACTCTACAGAAACTGGACTAGAAGGTGGAGATTCAATAGGGCAAAACACAGAAGGATGGGAATCTTCATTAGATGGTTTATCTCCTGGAACTTATTCGCTAAAGTTTATTGACAGCAGTAAATGTGAAATTATTTCTGATTCTTTTACAATTGAGACTTATGAGGAATTTATAGTTGAAAACATATCTAAAACTGATATTTCATGTTTTGGTGCAAACGATGGTAAATTAAAAATAGGAGCCATTAAAGGTGGTGTTTTACCTTTTAAAATTGTTATCGAATCTTCCGACGAATTTATAGAAAAAATATTTTACGAAGAATCAGAAGATATAATTATTAAAGATTTAAAAAATGGATCTTATTCATTAAAGATCGAAGATAATCAAGGTCTTTGCGGAATTCATCTTGAAGATTTTGAAATATTACAGCCTTCATCAGTTACAATTTCAACATTAAATACAATAAATCAAAAATGTTTTGATTATAGTGATGGACTTATTGAAATTGAGGTTAACGGAGGTTATAAAATTGGCGAGACAGTTGCATATGATTTAAAGTGGTTTAAAGATGATGTTAATGTTTCAAGTTTAGATAATCTATATAAAATTGAAAATCTAGATTCTGGAAATTATAGAGTTGAAGTGGATGCAGCTAGAACTGTGGGCGGAATAGAAATTTCATGTTCTTCAAATACATCCTCGTTTGAAATAACTAAACCTCAAAGGTTATACGCTTCTGAAAATTTAGAAAAACATATTGATATAAATTGTAATTCTGAAGACAATGGTCAATTCGAAATATATTTTTCTGGTGGTATAGCACCCTATAAAATAATCTCTAACGGAGGAGTTGTTGCCGAAGGTTTAACAGAAAATACCTATTTGTTTTCTAAAATGATGGCAGGAAGCTATAAAGTTGATATTTTAGATGCTAATAATTGTAAATTCTCTGAATCTTTTAATCCAAATAATGAAGAAATGTATGGGTTAATAAATGTAGAATTAAATCAACCTGAAAAAATTCTTGAAATTGAAACTAATTTTTTAAATTCAAGTTGTTCTGGATCTAATGACGGAGAGGTTGAAATAATTGTTTCGGGCGGTAGAGCTCCTTACAACATTTCGTGGAATACTGACACATCATATGAAATAATAGAATCAAACAATGAGAAAGGATATTTTAAAATTTTAAGTTCTCCCGGAAAAATTACTGCAACAGTTTCAGATTCTACAAATAATTGTGGTTCTTTATCTAGTATTATTACTATAAAACAACCTGAAGATCTTTCAATTTCTGAACTTTCAACTAAGAATAATTTATGTTTTGAAGATTCTTTTGGAGAATACGAACTATATCTTTCTGGACTTTCAAACACTGAAGCGATAACTGGTTCTAATTTGGACTTATATAAGTTCATTGACGGGCATTATAAATTATTAGACTCCCCTATTATTTTGCAAAGTGGAAATAACTTTACTGCTACTCAATTATCTAACGGAGATTATAGAATTGCTGTGACACGAAAACAGTTTAGAAATTTTACAAATGGCAATGAAATTGAGTGTTCTACTTTTAAAGATTTTTCAATCGTTAGTCCAAGCAAACTAGTTGTTGAGGAAATTCTTCTTAATAATATTTCATGTGAAAGAGAAAAGGGTGATTTAAAATTTAAAATTAAAGGAGGAAAAGGACCTTATAACTTATTGGTTGGAGATAAATTATTTAAAAATATTGAATTAAACTCTTTAAACGAATACTCAATAGAAAATCTTGAAATAGGTGAATACGGAATACAAGTTCATGATACTAATGATTGCTTTTCAAACGAATTTAATTTTGAAATTAAAGAAATTACTCCGAATTTCGATCTGGTAATTCAAAAAAAAGATACAAATGATAACGGAACAAGTGAAGGTATTCCTCCCGTTTGTTACAATGGATTAGGTTCATTTTATTTTGAAATAGAAAATAATTTATCCTCTGCTCCATTGAAATATTTTTTAAATAATACAGAAATTTTTCTTGACACTCAAATTACTCTAAAAGGTAATGGATATTCTATAAATAATTTAGAAATAAAAAAATATGATTTCAAAATAATAGACGATCAAGGAGCTTGCTATTCTGCCGAATTTGAAATCCTAAATATCGAAAAGTTAAGATTATTTGATGATGATAATTCAAATTATATAGTTCAAAAAATATTTTGTGCAGACGATCAGGTTATCGATTCTAATTTAAACAAAGGGATAATTGACTTAAAAGGAGAGGTGACAGGTGGTAATCCATTTGATGACCCTGATTCTAAATATAAATACGAATGGACAGGCCCAAGTTTTTCTAGCAGTAATGAAAGGATTGAAGTGACAAACCCTGGAATTTACAACCTTAAAATAAAGGATGAAGCTGATTGTATTGTTGAATATAATTTTGATTTATCGATTGAAGAAATTGCTTCAAATGCTATTATCACAAACATTTCATGTGATGATGAACTAGGAAATATTATAACTCAACCCTCTGGGGGAAAAGGCCCTTACACTTTTGAATGGTATAAATCTGACAAAAATGAGAATCTTATTAGTTTAATAGGTACTGAAATGAATATTTCGAATTTAGATGAGGGTTATTATACTACTTTTATTACCGACGATAATAATTGTGTTATAATTGAAAGACATCAGATAAATAATACAAAAATACATTATGTTGAAGAACCTGAAATAAGCGATCCTTTATGTCTAATGGAAGATGGTTACATAAATTTAAAATTAGCTAATCCTTATAACAATACATTCGATTTTAAATATAATGACGTTCCGTTAAATAGTACAATAAGTTTTTCTGGATTAAATTACAATATATATCAGATCGAACTAAATAATCCAGTTGATTATGCTCCATTAATTGTTTCGAATGAATACGGATGTACTCAATCTTATGAACTAAACTTAGGAGTTGGTTTGATTAGTTTTGATTTAGAAATTAATAATAAAACCCTCGAAGATGTTATTCCTAAAATATCTGTTGAAGATGTAGTGTCTATTATTAATAAATCTGAAGGAAAATACCATAGAGTCGAATATGATTTTGGAGATGGTTCCGAAGTTGTATCATATATAAGAGATCAAGATCAGATTGTTAATCGCAAATATGAAAGGGAAGGGTTTTATGCTATAAACGTGAAAATTTATAATGAGCAAGGTTGTTTCAGAGAACTAAAAAAAACCATTTTAGTTGGAATTGGGTATTCTTTTGACTCTCCAAATGCATTTTCTCCAAATAATGATGGAATAAATGATGTTTTTAGACCAACTATATCAGGCTTTGTAAAAGGAATTTTTAATGTTTATACAAGATCTGGACTAAAATTATTTTCAGAAAATTTTGATTTTGAAAATGATATTCAAAATCAGATTTATGAAAATATAAATGGATATAAATTAAATGGATGGAGTGGTAAAAATAGAGGTTTTTCAGAAAAAATCTTTTATTATCAGTTTAAAGGAGAAACTATAGATGGCGAAGAGATTATAAAATCAAATTACTTCACAGCAATTACTAAATGAAAAACGAAATAAAATATTTTATAATAATTTTTGTTGTGGGCTTAAATTCATTACTTGGACAAGGTTATAATTATTTGTCTTCTGATGATTTTGAAATTAATAATCCGTCTTATGCTGGCTTGAAAGATTACTCTCATATTTCTATAAGTTCAAAACAATCTTTTGATATGCAAAATAAATCATCCAATAATTCAAGCTTGTATGGCTCATATTTTTTTGATGATCTTAATTTTTTTATAGGCTACAGACTAAATACATTGAATTTTTCCGAATTTGGTGTAAGTCAATACAATGCCTCTATTTCTTACACATATAAATTAAATATAAATAATGAAAGTTTTATATATCCTTATATTTCTGGAAATATATATATACCCAATAAATTTTCCGATCTAATTTTCGAAGATAATTTATTTAATAATTTACCTTCAATTGATCCTTTGCTAAACAATCAAAATAAAAGTTATATGGATTTAAATGCGGGATTGATATTTAAATCACCTTATTTATTAATGGGATTATCCTTAAACAATTTGTTTAAAGCTAAGTTAACAGACGAAGATTCAAATGATCCCGTCAGATTAAAAAGAACAGTAGATATTAACATAGGGTATCAAAATAATATAATTAGGAATACATTAGGTGTTGCTGTTATTGGCTCATATTTTTATAGGCCTTCCTCATTTAGTCAATTTAATTATTCTGAAATAAGATTAGATGAAATTTTCTTGTTAGACAACGGGTTTGAAATTGGAGGATTTCAGGAAATTTATTCAAACTCATTTTCAAAAAAAATTAAAGCAATAGGATTTAATGCTAAAATTAAATTTGGTAGTTATGAAATAGGTGTTAATTATAAAAACTCAAAAAGCAAAGAAATATCAAATACTGAAAATTATATGGGAGTTACATTAAAGTTTAAGTTTAATATTAGACAAGATGAAAATTATTTATACAAATGGTAAACTTTTTCTGGTCATAATTAAACTGAGGATAACATTAAAATTGCCATAATAATCATAATTGAGTTTTCAATAAAAGTAGCTTCTGTCATGGGCAAATTTAAAGTTGTTCCTAAACATGCGCATTGAATGGACTTTTTATCTAATAATATTTTTGTCACCCCTATAGTGGTAACGCTTAATAAAACTAAAGTGACTATTAACGCGATTTTAATTTCAAATCGCATTAAAAACATTAAGCCCAGACATGTTTCAATAAACGGATAAATAAACCCATAAAAAGAAATGCTTTTTGCCAATGGATCATACATTTTAAAAGATTGAGTAAATCCATTTAAGTCAAGCATTTTAAAAAAACTAAAAACAATAAAAAA
>MDSY01095063.1_pt1 | contig 10625 bp, 7 predicted proteins | sample 811131 | NCBI WGS metagenome assembly MDSY01 (sample SAMN05326643, study PRJNA326480) | marine metagenome | isolation source: seawater | place: Atlantic Ocean: South West | collected 2010
GCCATTCCAGCATCGCCGTTGGCCGCCAGAGCCGAACCGGCGTTAAAGCCAAACCAACCGACCCAGAGCATACCCGCGCCGGTCACCGTCATGGTCAAATTATGCGGCGGCATTGCCTGGTTGGGGAAGCCGCGACGATTGCCAATGACCAGCGCGGCGACCAGTGCACCGACCCCCGCAGTAATGTGCACCACGGTGCCGCCCGCGAAGTCCAATAAGCCCAACTCGCCGAGCCAACCACCGCCCCACACCCAGTGAGTGATGGGCACGTAGACCGCTAGCAACCACAGCGCGCTAAACAGCATCATGGCGCCAAAGCGCATGCGCTCGGCAAAGGCACCGACGATCAACGCCGGGGTGATCACTGCAAAGGTCATCTGAAACATGGCAAACACCGACTCGGGTATGTCGCCAGCCATCGAGTCTTCAGAAATTTTACCCATCATCAAGTTGTCGAGATTACCGATAAAGGCATTTGCTGCACCGCCGTCGCCAAATGCCAAGCTGTAACCGACCATTAACCAAATAAGTGAGGCCATACAGGTGATTGAAAAACATTGCATCAAGACCGATAGCACATTGCGCGAGCGCACCAGGCCGCCGTAAAACAGCGATAACCCGGGGATAGTCATAAATAACACAAGCGCTGTTGATGTCATAATCCACGCGGTATTGGCAGCGTTCAAATCGTCAGCAGTTGCAGCCGACGAGAATATTGTTGCGCTGGCGAGTAACGCGCCGTATTTAACGGGTAACAAATACATAGACATAACGTTTTCCTTTTAAATCCAAAAAGATAAACATCATATAAACTAATTAAAAAAGTAATGCACGAGCAAAGTATGGAAATCTCTTAATATTTTTAGGTGTCGCACCATTCTGGTGCCTTGTTGATTCGGTTTGGCAAGTGTTGCCCTAGGATGATGCATAAATATTTGTGATGACATTAATCGAGTTTTGAGAACGGTGTGTTACCGAGAATGAGCGTGGATTGCTTGGTTTGGCTCTTGATAAAGCCTTTTGAATAACTTCGTGGTCTGTTGCGTCTTAAAATGTAAGGAGTGTCTTTCCACCTCTTAAAACTAGTCTTTCCGGCATAAAGTTTTTTGATGCTAATTTGTAAAATACACACCCGATGGGGTAAAACGATATGCTAGTGAAGCCGATATTTTTTGAGTAGCTATGAGCTTAAGTTAACTCACTGCTTTGGCAAGCACCAAGGCCTGCACTCAAAATGGTTTGTTTCCTTTAATCCACATTCGGTGCATTTCACGGATATACTTTTCGTCATCATAAAGCGTACCTGTGTGCAATGTGCAGCGGTTATCCCATATTAATATATCTCCCTTTTGCCACTTATGTCGGTAAGTAAACCGGTCTTGTGTGACAAAATCGACAAGCTCATCGATCAGGTGTAAGCCTTCAGCGACTGACATACCTACAACCTCTTTTACAGTACCTGTGCTCACCCATAATGCTTTTCGTCCATCAGTTGGATGAGTTCGTATGAGCGGATGAAAAACATCGGGATTTTCCTTTTGTAGCGCTTTACTCAGTTGAGTTTGATTATATTCTCGTGTTTCCATAAAATATTTAAAGCTATGGTGCAACACTAAATTATTTAGTTTCGTTTTAGTATCGGATGCTAGCTTTTGGTAGGCCGCGCAGCAATCTGCGATTATGGTATCGCCGCCTTCTTCAGGAACTTCTTTTGCGAAAAGCATGGTGCACATAACGGGTTCGGCTTTATAGGAATAATCAGTATGCCAGCCGATACCGTCATTATGAGCGCCGATTAGCTTACCGTTGACTTTACGGTTTGAGAGAATGTAGATATATGGGTGTTCTGCGAGGCAGTTTTCTTTTAAAGTATGCTCCTCCAGCTCTCCAAACAATCGCATAAAGGATTCTAGTTCCTGCGGTTTCATTTGTTGGTTTCGGATCAAGAGTGCACCGTGCTGATGGAATGCACTCACTAGTGCCGCAAGCTCTGGCGGGCTAGAGCTTGCTATTTTTATATCGAGAGCTTCTGCGCCGAAACCCGGTTTTAATTCCCTGATATTCAAAACTGTTGATTTTTTTGCCACAATTCCAGTTTCTGTAATCATATTCAACTCTATTGTTATTTAGGCCAATTTTTCAACACTTAAATTTTATTCTTAATACTGACACTATTCTTGTACTCGCGCGCATATTTCATTATCTGCTCGCGCCTTTGGGTTCGTTTTGGTTTAGGCTGAAACTAAATTATCGTTGATGTATTCGCTTCCATGCGCGACGACAAACTTCTTAAAATAGTTTTCCGTAGTAACTTTTTTTTGCCGCACTTGTCTAGCTTAAAAAGTGAAGAGATATTTTACGAATTAGAGATTTGACCCAAATTGCAGCATGCATTACTGTATCGGTGAGAGATACGCCGTTACTTACTGAGAAGTACATCTTTTTTGTTTCAAAAATAAGTTACTCGGCATTTTAGGATGCATGTTTGAGATTGTGAATATTTTTAACATGCTACAACTTTTGAAAATTGAGGTGATTTAAAATGCCTAAAAAACCCAGCCTTTACAATTGGGACAACTTACCCAAAGAGATAGTTCGACCGGGGGTCTCTCGTTGTGGATTTCGAGGAGAAGACGTACTTATGGTCATGAACTGGCTTGATCCGGGTATGCAAACAAATCCCCATAGCCATCCATTTGAGCAATGCGTCTACATAGTTCAGGGGACGATGCGTTTTTATATAGGTGATGACGTTGTCGAGGGAGGTCCGGGTAGTTTAATCAGAATACCTCCCGATGTGGTTCACTACGGAGAACCAATCGGTGACGAGCAGGTTTTAAATCTTGACGTATTCAATCCAATTCGAGACGACTATCGGCATTTAGTAGATTATCAACAAGCCGAATTTGACACTTAGCGTTATGCATCAATTTAGGAAGCCTCCCATCATGAAACTAATGGCTGATCATCGAAAGTTAAAAAAAAAATAATTAGTGGTGCCCCAACGGTCGGTTTGTTTATTAAAACGCCGTCTATTCATATTATTGAGCTTCTTGCGACAGTGGGCTTTGATTTTATTGTTTTAGACGCCGAACATTCTCCATTTTCTGTTGAGGCTTTAGATCGATGTATCCTTGCAGCGCGTTCAAGTGGGATACAAGCCCTAGTGCGAGTAGATAGTTCATGCTCGAATCTTATTCAAAGTGTATTGGATATGGGTGCGGCTGGTGTGGTTGTTCCGCACATCTGTAACGCTAAGGACGCACAGCAGGCTATAGCAGCAACTAAATATTTCGGCGGTACACGAGGCTTTGCCGCATCGCATCGCGCTGCAGCGTATGGAACTTTCTCAGCAAGCGAATATAGAAAAGAAAGCGACGAATCAGTTATCGTAATCGGTCAAATTGAAGACTCAACAGCGGTAGATTGTATTGACAAAATTGCTTCAGTTGTGGGTTTTGATGCCCTGTTTTTGGGCCGCGCAGATTTGGCTATTTCTTATGGTGTCGAAAGTACAGACGATATCGAGGTTGAGCAAGCTGTTTCGGCTGTGTGTCGATCTTGCTGCGCCGTTAATAGGGCGATTGGAATATTTTTGCCCACCATTGATGATGCGCAAAAGCATTTAAAAGAGGGGGTAAGCGTATTTTTTGTCGGGAGTGATCAGTCGCTCTTGCAAACATCTGCAAAATCGCTAGTAAAAAAATTTACTAGCCTTCGATAGTGACTGCTATTGCTGTCCCGGGGGGGAATGACAAGATTACTGTTACTATTTACGTTGCAGTTTTTAAGCTATAACATCACGCTTCTTGAGCGTAAGTAAGCTTAAATTGCTTGTTATTCACATTCCTTTTCAGAGTTTTGTTATGTCAGATAGTCAGGTCATTCAATCTGTAGTTACCACATTGAGTATCATCGAAATAATGGCCGAATCGCGAATGCCGCTTGGTGTCAGCGAGATCGCTCGGACGATTGGAATTACGAAACCTAGAATATTTAGGCACTTGCGAACATTGTTAGAGCAAGGCTATGTCATGCAAGACCCTGTTACTGAAAAGTATTTGTTAACATTAAAAATTTTTCACATGGGCCAGTCAGTTTTTCAGCAGATTGATTTTCTATCAGAAGCTCGACGGGTAATGCCCAATCTAGTTTCCTCGATTAAGCAAACTGTAACCGTTGGGCAGGTAGAGGAGAACGGCATTCGAATTATGGATATTTTAAAGTGTCGATCAGACATCGAGATTACAACGCCGCCAGGTTCCCTGATGGGCCTGCATTCGTCTGCTCAAGGAAAATTGGCGCTGGCCTTTGGGCCTTCCTCGTTATGGTTAAAGGTAAGTCAGGGCAGCCTTACCGAAGTAACTTCAAAAACAATCACCGATATCAGTATTCTAAAAGAAGATATTCAGATTATTAAGGATCGTGGTTGGGCGGAGGCCCCTGAGCAGTCTCTTATCGGAATCAATGCTTTTGCGGCACCAATTTTTGATGAACGCGGCGATTTGGCTGGAATTATTACCGCGGTGGGATCTGTCCAGTTTCTCCAGCCGAAGACAGATGCTCGGCTTCGTGAAGCGGTAATGACTGCCTCTCGCAAGATCTCATCGCGACTGGGTTATCAATTTAACTAACGCCACAGTAGTGTGTTATTTTGGACTATATTTATGGAGAGCTAAAAGCGCATGCGCTTTATTTGGTGTTATGCTCAATGAGTAGACACTTTAAATATGCGCTCCATTGAAGCGAGTTAGCTGTAATGACAGTAATAGATTTATTGGTTATAGCAAGGTCAGAATTAACTCTGTTACCGATCGCCAGACACTACAACTCTTTGCTGTTCTGCGGAAAAGTCTGTTGGTTCGCTAAAAAGAATACCAAATTTTGGCATCAATGCAATGACGATCGCTCCTAATACCATGCCTAGAGATGCTAATGTCATAGCGAAGTCATAGCTTCCTGAGATGTCGAAAACTACGTCCATAAGCACAGGTGTAATCCCTGTGGTAACAGCAACGACGCTATACATTACCCCCGATATAGTGCCGTAGTCCTTTAGTCCAAAATATCGGGAAATACTAAAGGGTAGTAATCCAAACTCCGCGCCTAAACCAAAACCCATGAGTATCGCAGCGAGGAACAACACTGGCATTGTTGAGCCGAGGGAAAGGATTACGATACCCGCCGATGCCGTTAAAAAAAATGGTGATATTGCACGCGGCTTACTCAATTTATCCAGCAGCGCGCCGATCGATACCTGTGCGACTACGGTGGTCATAGCGAAGGTTGCCAGCACGCTCGTAGCGTCTTTTACGTTGATGCCGCGATCTGACAGGATGGGTATGATGTGGGTAAATACCGCCATAAGGCATCCCGTGCATGCAGATATAGATCCCAGTAGCCACCAAAATGTTTTCGTCTGGCATGACTCTTTGAATGTTAGGCCATCTAAATTGGCGATAGCTTTCGCTTGAGGGTTGGATACGCCTGATGGAGGGTCTCGCAACAGACAAAATAATATTGGAAATCCAACAGCCAGAATTAACATTGCGATGCCTTGGTAGGCAATACGCCAACCATAGCTGGAAAGGAGCATGAAGACATAAATTGGCATCAGTGCGCTGCCAACTCCATTACCAACACCGCCGATAATACCTAGGAAAAGGCCTCGTCCGCGATCGAACCACCCAGATATTATTTTAGTGAATAGAATAGGCCCTAGTACTGAGCCTGAGATGCCGATCATGGAATAAGCGATGTATAGGTGCATGAGGCTTTGTACCTGGGATGTTAATGCGACAGATACAGAAAAGAGCACTAAGCCAGATAAAATGATAATCCGCGCACCCAGTTGATCGGCTAAACGCCCTATCAATGGATAAATAAGTGCATTTGCAAAAGCAATAAGTAAAAGCACTGCGGAAACGCTCGACCGCGTTGTATCAAATTCTGTGGCAATAGGAATTAGAAATAAACTGAACACAGTTTGTATGGTAGACGTAATGCCAAGCGCAATGCCAATTGTAGAGGCGATTACCACGCCAATTGGGCGAGTAACGATTTTGGATCCGATGTAATTCATTTCTCGCTCCATCAACACCGGCGCATTTATTTCGCTATTCGACATGCCGTTGTTTTTGACAAAACATACGCGATAGTTGGTAAATCGTCAATTTAATAAATGCATTAAACTGTTTGACTTCCGTTTGGATGCGTCGGTTTAGCCAAGTCCCCATACGCCTTTGTGCAAGAACTATTTGGCACGTCCGTTGTAACATCTACGTATATTTATATCGTATTTATCTCAAACGTGTAACTTAAAATTCTAAAGGTATTTCATGAAACAGTCAGTACTCAATGATGCGTTTTTTAGCAACCTAGATAGGTCTACTTGGGCAGTTGAAAAGGCTGAAACACTGCCACCTGAGTGCTATACGGATGCAGAGTTTTATCACTTAGAGAAAGAAGCCTTATTTAATCACGAGTGGCTGTGTGTGGGGCGTGAGTCCGATGCGTTAAACCCGGGTGATTATTTCACTACTCATATTGTTGATGAGCCGATCATTGTAGTTCGCAATAAAAAAGGTGAACTGAACGCCATGAGCGCGGTCTGTCAGCACAGGGCGATGCTTGTAGCTGAAGGGAAAGGCAATGCCCGCGCCTTTCGATGTCCATATCATCATTGGACTTATTCATTGGATGGTAATTTGCTCAAAGGTCCGGCTATGGAGCGAACATGCGACTTCATAAAAGAAGACTATAATCTACCTTCATTTCAGGTTGAAATCTGGCTTGGTTTCGTTTTTATTAATTTTGATGATGAAGCGCCGCCCCTAGCCCCCAGATTAGAGGCTGTTCGTGCGGTAATTGAGAGTTATGACCTCGCTAATGCTGACGCTATCGAACCTGAGACGGTGACTTTTACATGGAATTGGAAAGTGCAGTTTGAAAACAATAATGATGGCTATCATGCCAACCGATTACATCAAGGTAAAAATCACGATTTTTGCCCTAGTGCACTTTGTTCCTTTCCTGAGATGCCCTCGGATACGGCGGGTTATACACGTGTCAATGGCACTACACACAAAGATGCAAGCTTCAATCCGACTCAAAAAGCGCTTCAACGAATCTTTCCAAACTTAAGTGATGAAGACCGAAACCACTTCCTGTTTGCTAATATACCTCCGACTCTGTCATTAGTGCTTACTCCGGATATGGTTTTCTTTTTAATAGTCAGAGCTACGGGACCGGAGACGCATGAAATGGACACAGGTCTGCTTTTTGCACCCGGTGCGACGAGTGATTCAGCTTTTCAAGACAACTTAGACAAAACGATGGAAACCGCATTTGAGATTATGGGGCAAGATCAACACGTCGATAATTTAGTTCAGGTAGGACTTCGGTCGAGATTTGCGAGGAGAGGTCGTTATTCTTGGCAAGAGGGAGCCCAGCAGCAGCTTAATAGTTGGCTAGTTCCGCGCTATCAAGAAGCTTGGAAGAAATTTCGCAATCACGATGACATCCACAAAATTTCAAATGGGTAATAGTATGCGAATGCCTATCGTATTCTTCGGACATGGATCGCCTACAACTATCTTGGATGATCCGGATACTCAGGAAGCTTGGAGAGGGCTGGCGAACACGATAGGCAAGCCCAAAGCTATTTTATGCATATCGGGACATTGGTGCACCGATGGCATAGAGGTTACGGCAATGGATGCACCGCCTACCATCCACGATTTTGGTCGAGGATTGCCAGACGCACTGTTTGACGTGCAATACCCAGCTCCCGGTAGTCCGGATCTGGCCAATCGCGTACGCGAGATACTTAATCCATTGCCTGTTAAAATGGACCATGATTGGGGCTTAGATCACGCGAGCTGGACTGTGCTATCGATTGCATATCCAGAAGCCGATATTCCCGTAATACAATTAAGTATGGATGCTTCTAAACCTATATCTTGGCACTATAATTTGGGGCGAGCACTGAGGCCTTTGCGTGATGAGGGTATATTGATCATGGGTACAGGCAACGTGGTTCATAGCCTAGCTCAAATGGAGTGGAATATTTCCGCCAAGCCGCATGATTGGGCAGACCGTTTCAATGACTTAGTCATTAAATGCATAGAGAGCGATACACCAGAACGTTTGTTTGATCATGACGCGCTAGGTTATGACGCGGCGTTGTCAATTCCTCCTGGTGATTTAGGGCATTATTGGCCGCTGTTTTATGTGCTTGGTGCCCGGCACGGTGATGACCGTCTCGCCATAAATCCGCGACATGTCCAATACAAATCCCTCAGTATGATGAGCTTCCTCTTAGACTCGCGCTAGTAGTTCTGTAATGTTGTTTTCTACGTGCATAGAGATTTTGTAATCTCTATTTTCCTTGCCTTTCAAATTCACAATTCGTGACAAACCTTCTTGACAGATAGTTTTTGATCCGCTAACGTATCATTTAAAGAAACGATATATCGTACAGCGATACATTTATGCGTATCTATCAACACTGTCGGGCGGCGTTGAACCATTAATTTACTGGAACTGCGACACTCATTGGGTTTCTTTTAGGTGGGCACTGTTCAATTTTAATAAATAGGGGGATGGCAATAATATGAAATATGCACTTGCGATCGATATCGGGGGCACATTTACAGACGCCGTATTAATCCGCAATGATGGGAAAAGTTGGACAGACAAGACATTAAGTACTCACCAAGATTTGTTAAAGGGTTTTTTTAAGGCTGCAAACCTTGTGTTAGGCAAAGCAGGTATCCAGATGAAGGATATTGATGATGTGATTGTCCATGCTACTACCGTGGTAACTAACGTTCTTATCGAGCGAAAAGGCTACAAGACTGCGTTGATTACTACGGCTGGGTTCAAGGATGTACTCTACATACGTGATGAGCATCGTTATGACATGTTCGATCCTCAAATAGAATATCCAGACCCCCTCATTTCGCGAGAATATACTTGGGGTATCGATGGTAGAGTTTATTCAGATGGCTCTATTGGCGCCCCAGTAAACAGAGTCGCCGTCCGCGAAGTCGCCCTACAATTGTTGTCAAAAGAAGTAGTTTCTGTGGCGATTTGTCTTCTTAACAGCTACGCAAATCCAGAGCATGAAAGGCAAGTTAGGGAGGTTATTAATGACGTGGCTCCCGACATCTACGTAACGCTTTCGAGTGATATTTCGCCAGAGATGCGTGAGTATCGACGCACTACCACCACCGCTGTCAATGCTTATGCTGTTCCGATTACTGGTCCTTATTTGAATGCATTAATTGCACAGTTAAGGAATTATGGTGTTAGCCAAGAGCCACTCATTATGTTGTCTAACGGTGGCGTTATTGGAGCGAGTGTGGCTGGCGCGTCGCCAGTCAGAATGATTGAATCTGGTCCGGCGGCAGGTGCATTGGTCGCAGGTTATTTGGCTAAAAAATATGGACTGGACAGCTTGATCTCTTTTGATATGGGGGGAACTACAGCGAAAGCTTGTATTATTCAGCAAGGCGAACCTTTAATCGTCGGCGATTTCGAGGTTGACCGCCAATATCTATTTAAGCCTGGTAGTGGTATGACCGTTACGGTCCCTTCCATAGATATGATTGAAATAGGAGCGGGCGGAGGTTCGATCGCTCGAGTCGATATGCTCGGCCTGTTAAAAGTAGGTCCTGATAGTGCCGGCTCAGATCCGGGGCCTGCTTGTTATGGTCGCGGGGGTGAAGATGCGTGTGTTACGGATGCTGACGTTGTGCTAGGAATTTTGGACGCCAACAACTTTCTGGGTGGCGACATGCAGCTTAAGCGCGGTGATGCAGAAAGAGTAATTCAAAATTTGGCTAATCGACTTGGCGTTTCTCTCTTCAATGCTGCCTTCGGTATTTTTAGTGTGGTAGGTGAGTCCATGGCGGCAGCAGCGAGGGCTCATGCCACCGATAGAGGCGTCAATTATCGGGGTCTGCCATTACTAGCGTTCGGCGGCGCGGGGCCTGTACATGCCTGTTATGTTGCTGAGCGACTTGATAGCACGCAAGTTATTTATCCTCCTATGGCTAGTGTTTTGAGCGCTTTCGGCACACTTGTGACGCCCGCTCGGCTCGATTTAGTGCGCGGCGGATTATGCCGTATCGAGGAGATTGATTGGACCCACGTTGATAAAGTGATTACTAGTATGCTCGATGAGGGGCAGAGAGCGGTCTCCGAAGCTGGTATTGAGGACGCTTCTATTAATTATGAATTTGCGGCTGATATGCGTTATCGCGGACAGCAGGACGATCTGACAGTAGCTCTTTCAGATGATCCGCGAATCAATTGCAGTATTCAAAGCCTCCGAATCCAGTTTGATCAGGCCTACAAAGTTTTGTATGGCAATTGTCTTGATGATATGGATGTTGAGCTGGTCTGCTGGCGCGTGACTGTTTTAGGAGACAAAACTGGGCGCCACGCCACCTTTACGCTTATGGATACCCCAGCAAAGCCAAAATCGGTGCGGAGCGTATTTTTTGAAGATAGTGTTATTGACGTGCCCATATATGAGCGCGCTCAACTAGCCTTAGAGCAGGAAATCGCTGGCCCCGTAATTATTGAAGAACGTGAAACAACGGTCTTTGTGTTGCCGA
>MDSY01080014.1_pt1 | contig 10624 bp, 11 predicted proteins | sample 811131 | NCBI WGS metagenome assembly MDSY01 (sample SAMN05326643, study PRJNA326480) | marine metagenome | isolation source: seawater | place: Atlantic Ocean: South West | collected 2010
AGAATCTTTTTTGTGTTTTACCTGGGCCATCATCAAAAACATGTCCGTGATGGACGCCACAATTAGCACAATGATATTCAATTCTTTTTATACCAAAAGAATAATCGACTTTAGTTTTGAAAGCCCCTGGTAACGATTCAGTAAATGACGGCCAACCTGTCCCACTATCAAATTTAGCATCTGAGCCAAAAAGTTTAGCTCCACAGTTAGCGCAATGGAAGTATCCTTTTCTTTTTTCATTATTTAAAGAACTTGAATATGCTTGTTCAGTTGCTTCATCAAGCATTATTTTTTTTTGTTCTTCACTTAAATTAGGATTAATAATCTTTTTTTTTATTGCAAATAATATATTAAAAGGAAATAAGAATGTAGATATTAATGAAAATCCCAGTAATTTTATAAATTTTCTTTTTAAATTTTTCATAAATTATTTAATGCAATTATATGTTCTTTTATACTTTCAGATAAAGCAACTAAGTCATAACCTCCCTCTAAAAAAGAAATTACTTTACCACCACAATGTATATTTGCCAATTCTACTATTCCTTTTGTTAAATCATAATAATCTTTAGACTCTAAGTTAATATTAGCTAATGGATCTCTTTTATGAGCATCAAATCCTGCTGAAATTAATATTACTTCAGGTTTGAATATATTGACAGGCTTTAAGATTTTATTTTCAAATATTTTAATAAATTCTGTGCTGTTTGTTCCAGATTTAATAGGTGCATTAAAAATATTCCCAACACCAGTCTCTGTTAAATCCCCAGTACCTGGAAATAAGGGAAATTGATGTATAGAGCAGTAAATAATATTTTTATCATTATAAAAAATTTCTTGTGTTCCATTTCCGTGGTGAACATCAAAATCTATTATAGCAATACGATTAACTTGATGCTTATTCTGAAGATATCGAGCAGCAACAGCAATATTGTTTATAAAGCAAAATCCGTTAGCCCTAGCAGTTTCGGCGTGATGACCGGGAGGCCTAACGGCACAAAATATCCTATTAATATTTTTTTCCATTAGATCGTTCGTAGCTGCAATTCCAGCACCACATGATCTTAAAATTGCATTTTTACTATTTGGACACAACATTGTATCTGCATAGGGTTCTGCTTCTACTCCTACTAATCCATTTTCAGGTATAGAGGAAAAAATTTTTTTTATGTAATCAATAGGGTGTACTAATGAAATTTCATTAAATTTAGCAAGTGGAGCATCTTTAAAGTCTATTTTAAAATTTTTAATCTTTTTTATTGAATTTAAAATGCTAATAAGTCTTTCTTTTCTCTCAGGATGATTGTGTCCATTATCTTTTGTAAAGCAATCATTATGAGTATAAATTAACATTATAAAAATTTATTTAAAGATAAACTAACTAAATCAGCAGAAGATTTTTCAATTTTAAAGCCTTTTAATATATTTTCTGTTTTTAATAATTGATCCTTAATTTTTTTTGGATTTTCTAAGAACTCAGTAACATGTTTAAAAATATTTTCTGAATTGCAATTTGATTGAAGTAATTCAGGAATAATCATTTGTTTAGCAACAAAATTAATTATATTTGCGTATTTTATGTTAACAAGAATTTTAATAATAAGAAAATTTATTAGACCCATTTTATAAAGAACAATTGACGGTATTTTAGCATTAGATACTTCTAAAGATACAGTTCCAGATTTTACTACCGCAAAAACTGATTTTTGTAAAATATGTTGTTTAATTTTATTATCGCTTATTACATCACAATTTTTTAATTTATTTTTATTTATAAAATTTTGTATTAATTCTTTATGTTCAATAGTTGAGTGAAAAATATATAGAAAATCTTTATATTTTTTTGACATAAGTTCAATGAAGTTAATTAAAATGGGACAAAGGGTATTAATTTCTGAAACACGACTACCAGGAAATATTGAAATTAAAGCTTTATTTTTATTTATTATTTGATTTAAATCAATTTTGTTAATTATTTTTTTTTCTAACAATGGATGGCCTACAAATTCACAACTTACATTTTCTTTATCAAAATATGGTTTTTCAAATTTAAACAAAAGTAAAATATGGTCTATAAATTTTTTAATTTTTTTTACCCTTCCAACTCTCCATACCCAAACTTGGGGGGCTACATAATGAATTGTTTTAATATTTGAATTTTTTTTTTTACTTTTTGCGCCACTCTTAATGAAAAGTCAGGACTATCTACAGTAAACAAAATATCAGGATTAAAATCAATTATTGACTTAACTGTTTTATTAATTTTTTTATTTATATTAAATATATTTAAAAATACTTCCGTAAAGCCTAAATAGGTAATTTCATTTAAATTAAAAATTGAATTTATACCTAAAGATTTTAAATTTTCTCCTCCTACAGATAAATATTTTATATTAGGATTAATTTTTTTTAAGCTTAAAATAACTTTTGAAGCCAATTTATCACCAGACGGCTCTCCTGTTACAATAAAAATTTTTTTCATCTTGCCCCCACAAACATTCTATTTTTATTTGCAAAAATAATTGATTTTTTCTTATTTAAAAAAACATTTTCTTTATCTTTTAAGATTATTCCTTTTAAGCCTGCTGCCTTGCATTGTTTTAAGGTATTAAAACCAATTGTTGGCAAATCAATTCTCTTATCTTGTTTTATTTTAGGAAATTTTACTAATACACCAGAGGAATATTTTTTCTTTTTACATCTTTGTAACATTTTTTTTGTTCCATCATGTTTTTCTAATGCTAAAATTTTTCCATCTCTCACAACTATTCCTTGGGTAAAGCTATATTTATTTGTTTTTCGTAAAGTCTTAATAGCTTTTTTTATATCTTTTTGATCGCTTTTATTTGGCTTAATTTTAGTATGAATACCTTTTTTTATAGTCAAATTAGGTGTGAAGGTTAAAGAATTTATTGTTTTAATTTTTTCTTTTTTAAATATATTTATCACTTCCTTAAGTACGGCCACATCTCCAATTTTAAAACTTTTTATAATTTTTGAAATATAATAAATACCTTTCAAATCAAGTTTAATTTTTGAAAAGTTTGGTTTTCCTATCTTTCCTGCAAATAAAATATTTTTGCATTTATTGTCTTTTAAAATTTTAATTATTTTTCCAAACTGTCCAATTGATACGGAATATGAATTTTTATCTTTTTTAAAAATTTTTTTTTTAGTAAGATCAATTATTAGATAATTTTTCTTTTTTTTAATTTTTTTTAATATTTCTTTTGGAAAATCAGTTTCACCAAATATAAGTCCTATCATATTACACTTTTTTATTTTCTGGAGAACAAATGGGTCTTTTTTTGTCTTTCTCGATGAATGTAATTACTTATTTAACTAATTCATTATCTTTATGTTCTTCATTAATCTCGTTTAATTTTTCATGAAAATTTTTTGAAGAAAATATTTCTTTGTAGGCTTTATCTAAACCCATGATTTTTTGATTTTCATATTTTTTTCTTCTTAAACCAATTAGATTAAGGCCTTGTAAATAGTTTCTATTACCAATTGATAGACCAAATGGAATTACATCTTTCAAAACACCTGTCATTCCACCAATCATTGCTAATCTTCCAATCCTTGTAAACTGTTGTACTGCTGAATTACCCCCTATTACTACTGAGTCTTCTATAGTGACATGCCCTCCTAGCGGTACGTTGTTTGCAATAATTACATTGTTACCAATTTTACAATCGTGAGCTATATGTGATGAAATCATAAATAAGCAGTTATTGCCTATTTTTGTTTCTGATCCACCCCCAGCTGTACCTGGATTAATTGTTACATACTCTCTAATAAGATTACTTTCACCTACAATAAGGTTATTTTTTTCATTATTAAATTTTAAATCTTGTGGTTGAGTTCCAATACATGCAAATGGGAAAATTTTTGTATTTTTTCCAATTTTTGTATTTCCCTCTATATGTACGTTAGAAACTAATTCCACTCCTTCATCTAACTCAACTTCTGGACCGACATAACAGAAAGGACCAATTTTGACATTCTTACTAATTTTTGAATTCTTGTCTATTTCACTGGTCTTGTGTATCATTATTTTTTATCTACTATAGTTGCTGACCATTCCGCATCTGCCATTCTTTTTCCGTCAACTTTTGCTGTTCCTCTGTACTTCCAAACTCTTCCGTGTGATCTAATTGCTTCAATATCTAAATGTAATTCACAGTCTGGAATTACTGGATTTCTAAATCTAGCCTTATCTACACCCATCAAATAAACTAGTTTGTTAGCATATTCTTTTGGATCTATTCCATATGCAGTTAAAGCAGCCGCTGCTTGGCCAAAAGCTTCAACTATTAAGACTCCTGGCATTACTGGTTGATCAGGAAAATGCCCTTGAACATAAAAACCTTCTTTTTTTACGTGCATTATTGCGGTCGCAGATTTAAGAGGAATAATATTTATTAGCTTATCTATTAAAAGCATTGGCTCTCTATGAGGTAAAAGACTTTCAATTTTTTTTCTATCTATTGAATCTTTATTCATTTTTTTTTACTTTTTAAAAAACTTTTTAATGGTACCGCAGGGTAACCCATAACAATTTGATTGTCTGGAACATCTTTAATCACACCGCTTCCACCACCAATTTTAACATTATTTCCAATTTTTAAATGTCCAGAAATTCCAGCTTGACCACCAATTGAAACATTATTGCCTAAAATTGAACTACCAGCAAAACCGACTTGACCTGCTATCATACAATTTTTACCAATATGAACGTTATGAGCAACGTGAACCTGATTATCTAGATAACTATTTTCTTCAATAATAGTATCGTCAATTGAGCCACGATCAATGGTGCAGGAAGAACCAATTTCAACTTTATTTTGAATTATAACTTTTCCTATGTGCGGAAATTTGTAATTTTCACCATTAATTGGTATAAAACCAAAACCTTTTAATCCTATTTTGCATCCATCTTGAATAATCACTTTATCTCCAATTATTGAGTTTTTAATAATAACATTAGAACCAATAACACTATTTTTTCCAATTTGAACGTCATGTTCTATAATTGTATTGTTTCCAATAATTGTACTTTTATCAATTTTAACATTTTTTCCTATCAAAACATTGTTACCAAACTTTACATTAACATAAGATTTATTGTTGGGCTTTTTTACTGTTAAATCTGGAAAATCAACATCTGCCGTTGGATAAAATTTTTTTGTTATTTTAGCTAAATCAAACAGAACATTTTTTACAATTATTGCCTGACAAGAAATAGGTAAAAAAGATTTTAACTTAGCTGTGGTAATACAAGCGCCAGCTTTAGTTTTAATAGCTTGATCTTTATATTTAATAGAATCAAAAAAACTTAAATCATTTTTTTTTGCTAATTTAAGAATCTTTATATTTTTAATTTTTAACTTATTTTTAATATTAGGAATTAATTCATCCATGTTAAATGGACCTTTTTTAAAAAAAAAAGAGATATCTGTCATAAAACTTATTTTAAATTTAAAGATTTAATTTTTTTATTTAACAGGTTAATAATCTCATCTGTTATATCTAAATTTACGTCACTTAGTAAGACCGACTTTTTATCAATAATTATTCTTATTTTTTTTTCTTTCATGTAATCAGCTAATAATGGATTTAAATTTTTTAAAATTTTTGTTCTAGCATCGGCTCTTAATTTACCTACTTCATTTAATGTTTTTGATTTATTGCTTTGATGTTTAGCAACTCTATCTCTAAGTTTACTTACTTCTTTTTGATACTCTTCTTTACTTAAAATTTTTTTTTTGCCTACAATAACTTGTTCGTCTTCTAATAATTTTTTTTCAATTTTTACAAATTCTTTACTTGTTGAATTTATTCTTTTTTTTAAATAATCTTGTGCTTCTTTACCAGCTAAACTATTATTAAGTACTTTAGCAAAATCAATTATATAGGTATTATCTGCTAATAAGTTAGATGGTAAACTTATCGACAAAAAAAAAAATAATATTAAATTTTTTATTTTAAACATTTAGAAAGTGGTTCCTAAATTAAATTTAAAAGTTTCTGTTTTATCTGTATCGGCTTTTAACAAATCTTTTGAAAATGTGAAGCTAAATGGACCAATTGGAGATAACCAATTTGCGTTAATACCTGTTGAAGAACGAATGGTATTACTGTCATCAATTGTATCGCTATAATCAACTCCCCAAACATTTCCAAAGTCTAAAAATAAACTAACATCAGTATTAAATGCCTCCGGGACTAAATTTGGTAAACTACCTTCAAAATTAACTGCTGTAGCATAATTTCCACCAACATAATCATTTCCATCTTTAGGTCCAATTTGTCCAGATTTAAAACCTCTAAGTTTTGTGGATGGCAAACTCACTCTTTTACTTAACCGCGTATCTTGGTTATCAATATTATTTGCTGATAAAATGTTTAATTTAGCAGAACCAACTACGTTTTCAGTAAAACTCTCGTAAGCGCTTAATGAAATAGTGTGAAAAATTGTTTTAGAGTCAGCATATAAAGGCAATCCTTGGTTAAATGAAGCACGATAACCATCTGTAGGTTGAAACGCTCTATCACGTACATCTTTAGTAAAACCATAATCGAAATAAAACTCGTTAAAAGTTCCAGCTTGATTTTTCAAGTTTTGACTAGCTGTGCTATCGACGGTAAGCTTATCTGAAGCCAAAGACAGCTGAGGTGAAAAATAGATATCTTTGTATTGTTCAAAACTTGTACCCAAGTGGGTTGATGTTATACTATTTTTGTATCCAGATTTTTCAACATTATTTGTAGTGCTGCTAATACCGGCCATCAATGCATTGCCTGAATAATTAAAATTTGGTTGAACCATATCAAGAGAGCCCTTGAAAGTGTCTGCATCTAATAGAACTGATGTGTTTAATCTCAGACCTTTACCTAAAAAATTGTTTTCCACAACACCAAATTGTATGGATCCACCATCAGTTCCAACACCTGCCCCTGCACTTATTTCACCGGTTGGTTTTTCTTCAATTTCAATTTCTATTAACTTATTATTTTTTATTTCACTTTCAGTTACTACGTGTGAAACATTTCCAAAGATATTTCTACCTTTTAATTTAGCGATGGACTTATCTAGTTTTAATTGATTAAAAGGATCTCCTTCATCTAATAACAATTCAGATCTAATTACATTTTCTCTTGTAATGTTGTTGCCTTTAATACTAATTTTTTCTACTAGTAGTTTACTACCTTCAAAAATATTAACTGTTATTTCAATTGTATTATCATTTTTACTCTCTTTTACATTATGTTCTATAAATTGAAGTTCATTTTCAAAAATTAATTCATCTAAATTATCTAATAATTTTTTAATTTTAAAAGGTGAGTAGTAGTCACCAATAATTTTTTTATAAGATTTGCTTAAACCTTTAAAAATTTTTTGATCTAAAACAGGATCAACATTTGATGAGACTTTTGAAATTATAAATCTATTACCTGCACTTATATTGTAAGTTAAAGAAACATTATCACTATTTAAAACTTCAGCTGTAGTAGAAATAATTTGAATATCATAGTAACCATTTGATTTGTAGTAGTTAGTTAGTAATCTTTCATCTAATTTAATATTTGTCTCACTATAATTTACATTTTTTGATAAAAATTTCCAAAATTTATTTTCTTCAGAAACTATAATATCTCTTAATCTTCTTTCTTTTATTTTTTTTTCACCAATAAAATTAATTTTACTAATTTTTATTTTTTTACCTCTATCTACTATAAATGTAAGATTAATTCTCTTTTCTCCAATGTCATCAATTTTTGTCTCAATACTAGATAAACTAAAACCAAGTTGATCGTACATCTTTTTTACAAGTCTTGTATCTTTTAAAACTTTTGATTTAATATAAGAACTCTTTTCTCTAGATGAAATTGACTCTAATATTTGCTCTTGAAATTTTGATACTTTTTCACCTTCAATAACTATAGAATTAATTATCGGGTGCTCTACAACATTAATAATAAGCTCATTATTTTCAAATTTAATTTGAACATCTTTGAAAAATTCAGTTTCAAATAATTTATTTGTTATTTTATTAACATCCTCACTAGTTAGATTTTTTTTTAAATTTATATCGCCATAAACAACAATAGTTTCGTTAGTAATTCTTTGATTACCATTTATGGTGATTTTATTTAAAATTTCTGCAGAGACTGAGAGTGCAATGCAAAAATAAAAGATAATAAAAAAAAGTAATTTCTTATAATATAATTTCATTTATAGTTTGTTTAGACCATTTATCAATTTTAAATATTTCTTTTAAATTTTTAGGACTTTTTATAGCATTTTTTTTGTAATTTTTATGTCTCAAAATAGCAAAAATATAGGGAATTATTTGATTAAAATCGATTTTTTTATTTAAAAATCGATCAACTAATATTTCATTAGCTGCATTTATTATTATTGGTGTTGAAGGATAGTCATCTATTTTTCTCATAAGCTTAATTGCTGAATATTTTTTTTTATCTACTTTGTAAAAATTTAATTTTTTTTCTTGGATTTTGTTACTTAAAATATCACTACTATTATAGAAATCTTTAATATTAACTTTTTCCAAAAGAGCATTAGCAATAGGTATTTTCATATTTGGTTCATGGTACAAAAATTTAGAAAGTCCATTCTTAAATTTAACTATAGCATGTATAACTGATTCTGGATGAATCAAAATATCTATCTTATTTAATTTTAAAGAAAATAATTTTTGAGCCTCAATCACTTCAAGTAACTTATTCATTAAAGTTGCTGAATCAACTGATATTTTTTTTCCCATTTTCCACATTGGGTGCTTTAATGCCTGATGTGGTTTTACTTTATTTAATTTATCATAATTTAAATTTAAAAAAGGTCCGCCAGACGCTGTAAGATAAACCTTTTCAATTTCATTCATTTTTGTATTTTCTAATAATTTAGATATTGAATAGTGTTCTGAATCAATAGGTATAAGTTTAACTTTTTTTTCTTTAATTTTTTTTTTTATCAAGCTCCAGCCACATATTATAGATTCTTTATTAGCAATTAAAATTTTTTTACTTAATTCTATAAATTTAATAGTTGGTTCTAAGCCGGCTATACCTGGAATAGCAGAAATAGTTATGTCAGAACTATCTGATTTTTTTTTTAATAAATTATAATTATTTAAAATTCTTATTTTTCTTCCTTTAAATTTTTTTGAAACTTTTTTAAAAGTATTAAAATCTGAAATAATAAAAATGTTTGGTTTATATAGTTTTAGTTGTTTACAAATTAAATTAAAATTTTTATTTGCAACCAAGATATTAATTGAGAAAAAATTTTTTTTCTTATCTATTATACTTAATGCAGATAGACCAATAGAACCGGTTGAACCTAAAATTGAAATTTTTTTTTTCATTAAAACATATGAATTAAAAATGTAAAAATTAACCCTACTGGATATCCTAATAAAATACCATCAATTCTATCGAGTATACCGCCGTGGCCAGGTAACAAACTTCCAGTATTTTTTAATTCTGCTTTTCTTTTTAAAAAAGATATAAATAAATCACCACTTTGAACGCTTAAAGAAATAATAATACCTGATCCAATACTTAAAAAACTAATTTTTCCCATTAAAAAATAAAATATAATTGTGCTGACTATGATCGAAAAAATAATTGAACCTAAGCTTCCATAAATGGTTTTATTTGGACTAATTTTACTTAATTTTGGACCTTTAAAAATTTTACCTACAACATATCCGCCAATATCAGAAGAAATACAGATAAGTATAATTGTTAAAACTAATATTTTTAAATTTAATATTGTTACGCCAATAAAAAAAATCAGTGTAAAAAAAAATATGTAAATGATAAAAATAAGATTAAAAATTAATTTTTTTAATCTATTTCTAGAATATATAATTTCATTTATATTAAAAAATTCAATTATTGAATAAATACTCATTAATATTAAAAAAAAGATAAGAGATATTTTAGATATAAACATGGTAACTAATATTGAAATCAACAAAAATGACGTCATAATTCTTTTTTTTAATTCACTTTTCATTAAATACCGCCATAGTTTCTTTGTATAAATTTATAGTTTTTTATAACTTTAACTAAATCTTTTTTTGAAAATTCTGGCCATAATTTTTCTAAAAAATAGATTTCAGAATATGCTAATTGCCATAACATAAAGTTGCTAAGTCTTTTTTTTCCACCAGTTCGTATCAAAATATCTGGATCTGGTAAGTTTTTTGTGTAAAGATTTTTTTTAATCTCACTTTCTGAGATCTTATTTTTTTTTTTAAGCTTTTTAACAGCATCAACAATTTCATTTTTAGAGCCATAATTTATTGCGAGATTGACTTTAATTTTATTATTTTTTTTAGTTTTATTCATTGTTTCATGTAATACACTTTTCAATTTTATTGGTAGTAAATTTATTCTTCCTAAAATATTAATTTGAATTCCATTTTTCATAACATTGGTGATTTCTTTTTTAAAATAGGAGCCAATTAAAGTAAAAAGAAAATTTATCTCTTTTTTTGGTCTTTTCCAGTTTTCGGTTGAAAATGTATAAAGTGTCAGAAATTTTATTTTTTCTTTTACACACGCTTCTATAACTGTTTCGACAGTA